>OGYY01000785.1_pt1 | contig 31069 bp, 22 predicted proteins | sample 1576671 | NCBI WGS metagenome assembly OGYY01 (sample SAMEA3541593, study PRJEB24748) | human gut metagenome | biome: human gut; feature: human-associated habitat; material: faeces | place: China | collected 2012 | reverse complement strand
CGAAGAAGATGCCGCCCAGCAGCACCCACAGCAGCACCGGCAGCCAGCCGAACGCGGCGGCCTGGATCGCGCCGGTGACAGGGCCCGCGCCCGCGATGGAGGAAAACTGATGGCTGAAGACGGTCCAGCCGTTGGTGGGGACAAAGTCCTTGCCGTCGTTATACTTGACGGCGGGCGTCTGCGCCTTGGGGTCGATGCCCCAGGTTTTGGCGAGCCAGCGCCCATAGAGTGCGTAGGCAGCGACGAGGACGACCGCCGCGATCAGCACGATGACGAGTGTGTTCATGTGATTTCCCTTTCTTTCCTAAAAAAGCTGTGTTCTTCGTCAATGCCGGGAGCAAAAAGAAAAGCCCCGCCTCTGCTGCGGATTTTCCACAACGAAAACCCATCGCAAAGACGAAGGCCAATATCGCGGCGATATCCGCCGCAGATCTCAACTTCCGCGTTACCACTTTGCTTGCCGGAAAACCGGCCGCTCGACCGCTGCCCGAATGGATCGGAGAGCGTACCCTGTTAACGGTGGGGGACCGGCTGCGATTACTCGGCGTTTGCGCCTTTCACCGCGGCTGCTCACAGGGGATGGCCTGCCCGTTCCTTGCTGCCGTTTTGCACCACCAACGGCTCTCTGAAAGCGGTGATCCGGGGAAGTCGTGTCCTGCTCAAAGCATTTGACGAATGATGTGTGTACAATAGACCCATCCTCCGCCGTTGTCAATACAATTTTGTCCGCGCAGGACGGATTTCGTCGAAGAAAATAGACGCCCCATTACTTCTCCGCCGCCGCTTTAGGCAAAATGCAAATGCGAAATACAAATAAAGCTATGCCGAAGCGAAATGGAACCTGGCCGGCAACGCAGTCATAACAACGGGATGCTTTCAAATTTTGACCCGTTTCGGCAGTTTTCGGTTTGCCGAATTTCCGCTTGAAATATTTTAACAAAATATTATTTTTTCTTTCTTGACAAAGGCTCATTCTTATGTTAGCTTTAAAAAGCAAAATGAATCAACCGATCGGATGATGAGTTCGGGAGAGACCGCGGAATATTCTGCCGCGGCGCCGAAGGGGAACGCAGAAGCTCTCAGGCAAAAGGGCCGAACTCGGACGACGCTCCGAAAAGTGCGTTTACGCACGCCGAAGGTGCAACCTGCCGCGATGACTCGGGCGGGGAATCTCTCAGGTGATCAACGGAGGCACAAAGCTCAAAAGGGAGTTTTGTGCCTCTTTTTTGATGCTTAATTTTAATAATTTTTATAATATTCATTAAAATTATTGTTTTCGGAGGATGCGCACTATGGAAAAGAAGACCCCACTTTACCAAACGCATGTGGACATGGGCGGCAAGATCGTCGAATTCGGCGGCTTCCTGATGCCCGTGCAGTATCCCACCGGCGTGATTGCCGAGCACATGGCCGTTCGTGAAAAGGCCGGTCTGTTCGACGTTTCCCACATGGGCGAGCTTCGCCTCAAGGGCCCTGACGCCGTCGCCAACGTGCAGAAGATCATCACCGCCGACATTTCGAACATGAAAGACGGCGAGATCAAGTACTCGATGTTCTGCAACGACAATGGCGGCATCATCGACGACTTCATCGTCTACCGCTGCGCAGCGGACAATTACTGGCTCGTCGTCAACGCGGGCAACCGCGAAAAGGACGCCGCCTGGGTCGAGAGTCATCTCTCCGGCGACGTCGACTACCGCGACGAGGGCAACGACTGGGGCCAGATCGCCCTGCAGGGCCCCAGGTCCGGCGACATTCTCAAAAAGCTCTGCGACGAGCAGTACATCCCCGCCAAGTACTACACCTTCACTGAAGACGTACCCCTGAACCTCGGCGAGCGCACGATCCGCGCCCTCGTCTCCCAGACGGGCTACACCGGTGAATACGGCTTTGAGATCTACTGCAAGGCCGAGGACACCGTCGACCTGTGGAAAGCGCTTCTGAAGGCGGGCGAGCCCGAGGGGTTGATCCCCTGCGGCCTTGGCGCGCGCGACACGCTGCGCTTAGAGGCTTCGATGCCGCTCTACGGCCACGAGATGAACGACGAGATCACGCCGGAGATGGCGGGACTTCCGTGCAAGCTCACGGGCAAGGACTTCATCGGCCGCGACGCGCTTGTCGCGCTCGGCGCGCCGAAAATGAAGCGCATCGGCATGGAGGTCGTTGGCCGCGGCATCGTGCGCGAGCACTGCGACCTCTACACGATGGACGGAGAAAAGATCGGCTGGGCATCCTCCGGCACGTTCGCACCCTATATCGGCTGCGGCGTCGCGATGGGCTATATCCCCGCCCAAGATATCGAGATCGGCAAGCACCTCAACGCCGACGTGCGCGGCCGCATGGTCGAGCTTGAGATCGTACCGATGCCGTTCTACAAACTCGAACGCTGAAATAGAGATTTTTGACCGAATATTCGGAAACCATTTGACCGTAAATAACAACCAACATTCATTGAGAACGATTTTGAGGAGGAAATTACCATGAACATCCCTGCTGAGCTGAAGTATTCCAAGTCCCACGAGTGGGTCAAGATGGACGGCGACGTCGCCGTGATCGGCATTTCTGATTTTGCCCAGGATGCGCTGGGCGATGTGGTCTTTATCAACCTGCCCGCCGAGGGCGACAGCGTCACCGCCGGCGAAGCGCTGGGCGACGTTGAGTCCGTCAAGGCCGTTTCCGACGTGATCTGTCCCGTCAGCGGCACGATCTGCGAGGTCAATGAAGCGCTGGCCGACGCACCCGAGACGCTGAACTCCGACCCCTACGGCGCATGGATCATCAAGGTCTCCCCCGTGACCGACACTGAGGCGCTGCTTGACGCCGCCGCTTACGAAGCGCATTGCGCGCAGGAGGGCTAACATGGGCTCTTACGTTCCCACCACGGCTGCGGAACGGGAAGAAATGCTCGCCGCCATCGGGGTCGACAGCCTGGAAGGGCTGTACAAGGCCGTTCCGCAGGAAATGCTCCTGCCGGATGGCGGGCTGAACATTCCCGAAGGGCTGAGCGAGCTTGAGGTGCGCGAGGCCGTCACCGCCATGGCCGAAAAGAACAAGGTCTTCAAGACCGTTCTTCGCGGCGCGGGCGCCTACCGCCACTTCATCCCGTCGGTCGTCAAATCCGTCACCTCCCGCGAAGAGCTTGTCACCTGCTACACCCCCTATCAGGCGGAGATCAGCCAGGGCGTTTTGCAGGGCACTTTCGAATTCCAGACCATGATCTGCGAGCTGACCGGCATGGACGTCTCCAACGCCTCGCACTACGACGGCGCGACCGCCGCAGCCGAGACGATCCCCATGTGCAAGGACCGCAAGCGCACGAAGGCCTATGTCTCCGCCTGCGCCCATCCGCAGGTCATCGAGGTCATGAAGACCTACTGCTTTGCCTCGAATACCGAGCTTTTTGTCGTCCCCGCAAAGGACGGCAAGACCGATCTCGACGCACTCAAGGAAGCGCTCGGCGATGACGCCGCGTGCTTCTACCTCCAGCAGCCGAACTACTTCGGCCAGATCGAAGACGCGAAGGCGGCCGGTGAGATCGTCCACGCCGCGGGCGCCAAGTTCGTCATGGGCGTGAACCCCATCGCCTGCGCCATCCTGCCCACGCCGCGCGCGATGGGTGCGGACGTCGCCGTCGGCGACGGTCAGCCCCTCGGCCTCGACACAGCGTTCGGCGGCCCGTTCCTCGGCTTCATGGCCACGACATCCGCCATGACGAGAAAGCTCCCCGGCCGCATCGTCGGCCAGACGAAGGATGTGGACGGCGAGGTTGGCTACGTGCTGACGCTGTCCGCGCGCGAGCAGCACATCCGCCGCGAAAAGGCCAGCTCCAACATCTGCTCCAACCAGGCGTTATGCGCCTTCGCCGCCGGCGTCTACATGGCCGCGATGGGCGAAAAGGGCATGAAGCAGTGCGCGCGGCTCTGCACCTCGAAGGCGCACTATTTCGCTTCTGAGCTCCAAAAGATCGGCTGCACCTTGAAGTACAAGGGTGAATTCTTCCACGAGTTCGTCACCGAGGTCGAATGCCCCAACTGCCGCAGAAAGATCCTCGACGCGCTCGAAGCAGAGGGCATCCTCGGCGGCGCAGAGGTCGAGGGCGGCATTCTCTGGTGCGTGACCGAGCTCGTCTCCAGGTCGCAGCTCGACAAAGCTGTCGCCATCGTGAAGGAGGTGCTGTAAATGAAGCTCATTTTTGAACTTGGCGTCGAAGGCCGCGGCATGACCCTCATGCCGGAGTGTGACGTCCCCGAATATCAGCTCCCCGAAGAGCGCAGCGAGGCGCTGCACCTGCCCCACGTGAGCGAAAATGAGCTCACCCGCCATTACACCGCCCTTTGCAAGCGCATCCACGGTGTGAACGACGGCTTCTATCCCCTCGGCTCGTGCACGATGAAGTACAACCCCAAGATCGACGAGGACATGGCGGCGCTGCCGGGCTTCACCCAGCTCCACCCGCTCCAGCCCATCGAGACCGCGCAGGGCGCGCTCGAGGCGCTGCACACGTTAGGCTCTGAGCTTGGCGAGGTCTTCGGCATGGACGCTGTCACGTTCCAGCCCGCGGCGGGCGCGCACGGTGAGTTCACGGGCGTTCTGCTCATCAAGGCCTATCACACCGACCGCGGCGATTTTAACCGCACGAAGATCATCGTGCCCGACTCCGCCCACGGCACGAACCCCGCGACCGCCGCGATGTGCGGCTTCCAGGTCATCAACATCCCGTCCGGCGTGGACGGCTGCGTCGACCTCGACGCGCTGCGCGCCGCCGTCGGCCCCGACACCGCGGGATTGATGCTGACAAACCCGAACACCGTCGGTATTTTCGACAAGAACATCCTCGAGATCACGAAGATCATTCACGATGCGGGCGGCCTGTGCTATTACGACGGCGCGAACCTCAACGCCGTCATGGGCGTCGTCCGTCCCGGTGACATGGGCTTTGACTGCATCCACAGTAACCTGCATAAGACGTTCGCCACACCGCACGGCGGCGGCGGCCCCGGCGCAGGCGCGGTCGGCTGCAAGGAATTCCTCAAAAAGTACATGCCCGGCCCGCTGGTCGTCAAAAAGGACGGCAAGTACGGCTTTGCATACCCCGAAAAGTCCATCGGCCGCGTGAAGATGTTCTACGGCAACTTCGACGTCGTCGTGCGCGCGCTGACCTACGTGCTCACGCTCGGCAAGTCCGGCATCCGCGAGGCGGCGATGAACGCCGTGCTGAACGCGAACTACATGCGCGTCAGGCTCAAGGATACCTTCACCATGGCCTATGACGAGATCTGCATGCACGAGTTCGTCATGTCGCTCGTCGATCTCCACAAGGAGACGGGCGTCTCCGCGCTCGACCTTGCCAAGGGCATGCTCGACTTTGGCCTGCACCCGCCCACGATGTACTTCCCGCTCATCGTCCATGAGGCGCTCATGATCGAGCCCTGCGAGACCGAGAGTAAGGAGACGATGGACGAGGTGTGCGATATTTACCGCCAGCTCTTCGCGCTTGCGCACTCCGATCCCGAGACGCTCCACACCGCTCCCCACTCCACGCCCGTCCGCCGTCTCGACGAGGTCGGCGCGGCGCGCAACATGGTTTTACGTTATCAGTTTGCCTGACGAAGGCAGCGCATATCTTAACATCACGCAATGCCGCCGAAAAGTCGGCGGCATTGCTCTCAAAAAGGAACGAACTATTATGGCTCATTATGAACTCATCGTCATCGGCGCGGGCCCCGGCGGTTACGAAGCCGCGCTCCATGCGGCCAAGCTCGGCAAGAAGGTCGCCGTCGTCGAGAAGCGCGAAGCGGGCGGCACCTGCTTAAACCGCGGCTGCATCCCGACGAAAACGCTGCTGAACTCTTCTCAGATCTTCCACGACGCCAAGCACGGCGCACACGCCGGCATCCACACCGACGATATCCGCGCCGACATGACGGAGATTTTTGCCTACAAGCGCGAAATTTCGCAAAAGCTGTCCTCCGGCATTGAATCGCTTTTCAAGACCGCAAAGATCGACTTTCTGCGCGGCACGGCACTCATCACCGCACCCGGCGCTGTCCGCGTGACGGATGCCGAGGGCGGTGCCAACGACTACACCTGCGACGATATCCTCATCGCCACCGGCTCCGTCCCGTCCCGCCCGCCGATTCCCGGACTTGAGTTCGCGATGACCTCCGACGAGCTGCTTGAGGGGTGCGACCACCTGTACCGCTCCATCGTCATCATCGGCGGCGGCGTCATCGGCATCGAGTTTGCGACGTTTTACGCAGACCTCGGCTGTGAAGTGACCGTCATCGAAGGCATGGACCGCCTGCTGCCCAACATGGACAAGGAGCTCGGCCAGAGCCTCGCGCTCATCCTCAAAAAGCAGGGCGTGAAGGTCTTCACGAACGCGATGGTCCAGAGCGTCGAGAAGACGGGTGAGGATATCGCCGTCAACTTCACCTGCAAGGAAAAGAGCGAGACCGTCTCCGGCGAGGCCGTGCTCTGCGCCATCGGCCGCCGCCCGTACTGCGACGGCCTGTTCGCGGATGGCATTTCTGTCGAGATGAACCGCCGCAGCATCGCCGTGAACGAGCGCTACGAGACGAGCATCCCCCACATCTACGCCATCGGCGACGTCTCGGCCAAAATTCAGCTCGCCCATGTGGCGACCGCGCAGGGCATCGCCTGCGTCGACCTGCTCTACGGAAGGGAAAATCACACATCCATGTCCGTCGTGCCGAGCTGCATCTACTGCCGTCCGGAGATCGCGGTCGTCGGCCTCACCGAGGCCGAGGCCAAGGAGGCGGGCATCCCCGTCAAGGTCGGCAAACACGTCATGTTCGACAACGCCAAGACGCTCATCGCCGACCCGGGCCGCTGCTTTATGAAGTTCGTCGCCCACGCCGAAACACGCGAGCTTCTCGGCGCGCAGCTCATGTGCGAGCATTCAAGCGATATGATCGGCGGCGTCTCGCAGGCGCTCGCCAACCACATGACGGTCGATCAATTCCTGCTGGCCATGCGTCCGCACCCCTCATTTGAAGAGGCGATGACCGCCGCGCTCGAGGACCTTGCGCAGAAGCTCGGCTGAAAGGCCGCGGATGAAGCTATCGGTCGCCTTTAGACGGGCGATACCGCTTTTATGCAAAATTTGCGTTGCAGCATATGATGGAGTATGCTACCCTTAAAGTGAAAAATTGCTCTGACGGGGAACGCTTCTTTGAAAGCGGCGCACCGAAAGCGTGATAAGGGAGAGGAGGATCATCCATGAAAAAACTATTACCGGCTATTCTGACGCTGCTCTTGGTTTGCGTTGCCGTGCCTTACGCCTCCGCTGCGAACGTAGCGGTCTCGCCGCAAAACCTGTCGGTCGACGGCATTGATGCAGACTGCGACAAGTACAACATCGACGGCAGCAACTATTTCAAGCTGCGCGATCTTGCGCAGCTCCTGAGCAAGACGGACAGCCGCTTTTCCGTTTCGTTCGATGAGCAAAGCAATGCGGTCACGGTCGTTTCCGGGAAGGAATATACCCCTGTCGGTGGCGAACTTGCGCGCGGGCGGGATCAGTCCAAAACAGCCGTTGTCAGCAAGCAGTCCGTTTTGATCGACGGAAAGGCTGCGGACGGTCTTTCTGTCTACAACATCGGGGGAAACAACTATTTCAAGCTGCGCGACCTCGGCGATGCGCTCGGCTTTACCGTCGATTATGACGCCGACAGCAATACTGCCATCGTTTTGAGCAAGGGTTCCACAGCGGTCTACCAAAACGCATTTGAAAAACTGCTCAAGGACGTGAACGAGAAGCGCCGCGCCGATATGGCAAGGGAAGAGACCTTTGACGGGTTTGAGGACTACATTGTCAAAGACCCGTCCACGGTCGACCTTTTGTCAGATGACGAGATCAAGGCATTGGTTACAAGGCATCCCACACGTCAAAGCGTCAGTCAGGCCGATGCGCTTGCCGACGTCGATCTGCTCTTCCGTGCGTTGCACAATGCCTACGGCGCCTATTATTATTTTGGTGCAGACAAGTTTGATGCGGCTGAGGCCGAGGTGAAGGCTTGGGTGCAGAAGCAGAAAACCGTCAATGTCGAAAAGCTCGGTCAAACGATCAACACTGCGCTGCAATTCGTGCAGGACGCACACTTTGCCATTCGCCCCGGAGAGGAAAACGTTAAGCATCAGAAGGCGTGGTACAGCTATATCGGCACAGAACAGAGCTTTTTCAAGGATGACAGCGGCTATTACCGGATGATCGACGGAGAAAAATGGTATGTCGATTCATTGAGCAATAAGAGTTCCGAAATGTCTCCTGTGCTTCGCGCGAACGGCTCGCTCGGCTATGCGCCGACGCTCCTTTGCCACGGAAAAGCGGGAAGCTCCGATACCATAACGCTCAGGAATGGTGACGGAGTGACGCGTACCGACAAGATCGTCTGGAAAGCAAACGAGTCGCTGCTCGATGACACATGGGATCGCAGTTCTGCGTGCTATCGCTATCTGGAAGAAAACGGGATCCTTTATCTGTCTATTCGCTTATTTGACAGTCGCCGCTTTGCAGACACGGTGCTGCCGGAATATGCGGCATCTGGCAGCAAAGCCAAAAACTGCAAGCTCGTTATCTACGATCTACGTTCTAACGGCGGCGGGGATGACCGATATGCCCGCACTTGGACGAAGAATTTTACCGGGGCCAAGGCGGTAGAGCCTAAAGTTGCTTCCGCAAATCGCGGCAGCAAGCTTGGCAATGCTGCCGGCTACGACTGGATGTCTGCCGGTGAGTTCGATGGCGGCTTTGATCAAGGCAAATGGTTGGCAAACGACATTCCCGTCATCGTGCTGATGGACTCCCGCTGCGGCTCTTCCGGCGAAAGCGCTCTGACCTTTGCCAAGACGATGGATAACGTCATCGTCATCGGCAGCAATTCCGCAGGATATCAGCTCTGCGGCAACGTCTATGACTATAGCCTTCCGCGCACCGGAATAACAGCGTGCTTTGGTGTCAGCATCAGCCTTTACGGCAGCATGGATAACGTCGACTACAAGGGCTACGAGCCGGACCTCTGGTGCAACCCGAAGACCTCTTTGCAGTCTGTCTTGAACATGGTGGAGCGCTATGACCTCGGCTCCGCCGAGGGCGTGGCCGCCCTGCGCGCGCAGCTGCCGAATATTCTGACCAAGTAGGCAGGCACTTCCCATTAAATGTCCCACAACGTAGGATGAGTAGAAAGAGAAGCATTCTACTGAACCTGTCTTATGGCCATATACCGCCGTCATCTGAACGAAAAACCGCTCCCGAGATCATCTTGATCTTGGGAGCGTTACTTTCTCTATTATGATTGCTTTTGTGCCCAAAAACAGCCTTTTGCCGGAATGTGTTAGAAAAGTGTTAGAAAGCGTTATTTTGCGCTTTCTAATTACTGCCAAAAGGTTAGAAAAAAGTCCTGAAATCTGCTGATTTCAGGACTATTCTGGTTGCGGAGGCAGGACTCGAACCTACGGCCTCCGGGTTATGAGCCCGACGAGCTACCAACTGCTCCACTCCGCGATATGAAATTAAAGGAATACTGGTGCCGGTGACCGGACTCGAACCGGTACAGTATCGCTACCGGGGGATTTTAAGTCCCCTGTGTCTACCAATTCCACCACACCGGCAGATATCGGCAACTGATAATATACCATACCTCCGCCGTGATGTCAACACCTGTTTGCAAAAAAGTTCTCCGTTCGCGTTTTGTTCCTTTGACTTGCCGGTCTTGCTATGCTATACTATGCTTGTATTGTTATCGAAAAGAGGCGGACTATGCAGATCGGAACGGTAAAAATTGAATCGAAGCTCGCGCTCGCGCCGATGGCGGGCGTAACGGATGCTGCATTCCGCCAGATCTGCTCCGAAAAAGGCGCGGGCTACACCGTCACGGAGCTTGTGAGCGCCAAGGCGCTGTGCTACCACGACACGAAGACCGCGCAGCTGCTTCGTCCGTTTCCGGGCGAAAAGCCGTTTGCCGCGCAGATCTTTGGCAGCGATGTGAACTGCATGGCCGAGGCTGCGCAGATGGCGATCGAAATTTCCGGCGCGGACATCCTGGATATCAACATGGGCTGCCCCGTGGGCAAGGTCGTGAAAAACGGCGACGGCAGCGCGCTGATGAAAGATCCCGAAAAGGCCGCGCGCATTGCCGAGGCGGTCGTGCGCGCCGTCAAGGTCCCCGTCACGGCGAAGATGCGCCGCGGCTGGGACAAGGGCAGCATCAACGCCGTCGAGCTCGCCAAAATGCTCGAAGAAGTGGGCGTCAGCGCCGTCGCGGTGCACGGGCGCACGCGCATGCAGATGTACGGCGGCGAGGCCGACTGGAACACGATCCGCGACGTCAAGCAGGCCGTCAGCATCCCCGTCATCGCCAACGGCGACGTTTTTTCGCCCGAGGCCGCGGTGCGCATCCTTAAATTCACGGGCGCGGACATAGCGATGATCGGCCGCGGGAGCTTCGGCAATCCGTGGCTTTTCGAGCAGTCCGCCGCCGCGCTCTCAGGGCGCGACATTCCGCCGCTGCCGCTGTTTGCCGAGCGGTGGGACACCGCCGTGCGTCAGGTGGAGCTCTCCGCACAGTATCAAAACGAGCGCGTCGCCATGCTGCAGGCGCGCCATCACCTGTGCTGGTACTTAAAGGGCATCAGCCACGCGAATTATTATAAGGAGAAGATCGTGCAGCTCTCGACGCTTTCCGAGCTGCACGCGCTCAGCGCGTCGATCAAGCGGGATCTGCGCTGAGGATCAATAAAAAGCTATGGACGAACGGGAACTCATTGCGCGCCTTCAAAAGCGGGATGAAGCCGCCTTCGAAGAGCTGATCCGCCAATATGAGAAAAAAGTGTATACGCTGTGCTTCCGCATGTGCGGCAACAGCGAGGACGCCGAGGAGGCCGCGCAGGATGCCTTTCTTGCGCTCTGGCGCGGGATCGACCGCTTCCGACAGGAGTCATCGCTTTCGACGTGGATCTACCGTCTGGCGACGAACGCCTGCATCGACACGCTGCGGCGGCGAAAAAAACAGAGCGGCAGCGTCTCGCTCGACGACGAGGAGCTGTTTGTCGACGCGGTCGACACCTCGCCCCAGCCGCAGGAGACGGTCGAGCACCGCGAGGCACAGAAATTATTGCAGGAGGGCCTCTCCGCCTTGCCGGAGGAGTACCGAAAGGTGCTCATCCTGCGCGAGATCGAAGGCCTGAGCTACACCGAGATCGCAGAAAGCGCGTCGATCGAGCTGGGCACGGTCAAATCGCGCATCAGCAGGGGCCGATCACTTTTGCGCAACTTTTTATCCGGAAACGGGAACTTTTTTGAAATTGCTTCGTCAAAAGTTACAGAATGTAATCGTGAGGAGATGAGCGCCAAATGAAATGTTGTGAACAGTACGCCGCCGCGCTCTCTGCCTTTGTGGACGGAGAATTGAGCGAAAACGAAAAGGAAGAGGTGCTCTCGCACGTAGAGCACTGCCAGAACTGCCGGGAGTATCTCTCGGAACTGATGATCGTGCACACGATGTTCGAGGAAATGCCCGAGCTCGACGCGCCGGAGGGCTTTTCCGAGCGCGTGCTCGAGCGGGTGCATGAGGAAAAGCGCGAGAGATCGCGCCACCGCCGTGCATGGCCGCGCGTGCTGGCCGCGTGCTTTGCGCTGCTTGTCGTCACGGCCGCGGCGTGGAAGCTGGCGCCCGCGATGGTCAGCAGCAACGACAGCGCCGCGGACTGCAATACCAGCGGCAATGACACGGCGAGTGCGCCCGCTGCGTCCGGCGACACGGCGGAGGACTTTACCTACAGCTATTCCGCCGTGCAGAAGGAGGGCGTGCAGGCCGACGCCAGCCCGTTCGACACCTATGACACGGAAGACGGCGCAGACGACCGCTCCGCCGACGCAAGCGGCGGCTATGCCATCATCACGCTGGATGTGCCCGCGGCGGCGGAATTTCTGCACGAGCGCGGCATGGCCGTGTACGCGGAAAATGACAAGTACGTCAGCTACCTCGTCGTGGCCGAAGCGGCACATGACTTAGCAGATGCCATGGAACTGCCTGAGGCTGAGCGCACCGCGCTCCGTCAGGCAGACGATATTCTGATCGTCGGGGTCGCCAAGACCGCACCGGCGGTCGAAGAGCCTGCGGAAAACACCCCCGCAGGAGAAGAGGAGAGCGAATGAACGATATCGGCGTGATCGGCGGCGCGGACGGCACGACACAGATCGTCGTCTCCGGCAGCATCGGAGGGCCGATCCTGTGGATCTTTTTCGGCGCGCTGGCGCTGATGGTGATTTTATACGCTGCATTTTACCGACGCGGCAAGGGCAAGGCGGTCTGCCTTGCCCTCGCGGCGGTTTTCTGCGTGGCGGCGGATCAGGCCGTCAAATTCCTCGTCGTGAACACAATGTCGCCCGGCGAATCGGAGCCGCTGCTGCCGCCGCTGTTACAGCTCACGCGCGTGCACAACTACGGCGCGGCGTGGTCGAGCTTTTCGGGCGCACGGTGGCTGCTCATCGCGCTGACGGCGGCGGGCATGTGCGCCATCGCATGGCTGCTCGTCAAGATCGTGCGCCATCCGCTGGGCCAGTGGTCGCTTGCGATCATCCTCGGCGGCGGCATCGGCAATCTCATTGACCGCGTGCGCCTCGGATACGTCGTTGACATGCTGGACACGATGTTCATGGACTTTCCCGTCTTCAACGTGGCGGATGTGTTCGTCGTGTGCGGCACGGTCTGCGCGCTGATTTACTACCTCGCCTTTTACAGCAAGAGCGACGAGAAAAACTGGGGGAACAAGGTCGATGGAACCGATCCTGCTGCAAACAAGTGAAGCCGATGCCGGTACGCGGCTCGACGCCTGCCTCGCCCGCGCAATTGAAGACCTGACCCGCTCCGCCGCGGCGAAAGCCGTCGAGGACGGGCGTGTCCTCGTGAACGGCAAAGCGCCGAACAAGAGCTACAAGCTCACGGGACACGAGCAGATCGAATTCACCCCCGAAGAGCCCGCGCCCATCGACGCCGTTCCGCAGGACATCCCTCTGGACGTTGTCTACGAGGACGACGACGTCATCGCCGTCAACAAGCCGAGCGGGCTCGTCGTCCATCCCGCGCCGGGCCATCCGGACGGGACGCTCGTGAACGCCCTTTTGTATCACTGCGGCGACAGTCTCTCCGGCGTCGGCGGCGCGCTGCGCCCCGGCATCGTGCATCGCATCGACCGCGACACGAGCGGGCTCATCATCGCGGCAAAAAACGACTACGCGCACCAGTTCCTCTCCGCCCAGCTGGCCGACCACACGCTCGCGCGCACGTATGAGTGTATCGTGGTCGGCAACTTATGTGAGGACAGCGGCACGGTCGACGCGCCCATCGCGCGCGACAGCCGCGACCGCAAGCGCATGGCCATCGTTCCGGGTGGACGCCGCGCGGTAACGCACTGGGAGGTCATCGCCCGTTATCCCGGCTACACGCATGTGCGGTGCAGGCTCGAAACGGGCCGCACGCATCAAATTCGCGTGCACATGGCCTACCTCGGCCACCCGATCCTGGGCGACACGGTCTACGGCGCAAGAAAGGCCGTGCCGGGTCTAACCGGTCAGTGCCTGCACGCGGTGGGGCTTCAGTTCATCCACCCGCGGACGAAGGATCTCGTCTCGCTCACATGCCCGCTGCCCGAGGAATTCACCGCCACGCTGCGCAAGATCGACCGATAGATCAAGTCCCGCAGGCGAGGGCCGACGCCTTCGCCTTATTCTACAGGAAATACAGGTGAACAATGTGAAAGACCTGCAAACCATTGAGGAGACCCTCAAATATCTGCAATTTGACAACTGGGAGCAGAGCGCGCCGGGCCTTGCGCGCTCGCGTGAGCTTCTGGGTCTGCTCGGCAATCCCGAGCAGAAACTCAAATTCGTCCACATCGCGGGCACGAACGGCAAGGGCTCTACCGCCGCGATGCTCGCCTCCGTGCTCCGGCGCGCGGGGTACCGCACAGGGCTCTATACCTCGCCGCACCTGCTGCGCTTCCACGAGCGCATGCGCGTGAACGGGGAAGAGATCGACGATGAGTCCCTCATTTCGCTCACAAACACCGTGCGGAACGCAGCCGAGCAGATGAGCGAGATGCCCACGGGCTTTGAGATCATGACGGCCATCGCCTTTTTGTACTTCGTGCAGGAGCAGTGCGACATCGTCTCGCTCGAGGTCGGTCTCGGCGGGCGCATGGATTCGACGAATGTCATCCCCGCGCCGGAGGTCTGCGTCGTGGCGAACATCGGCTTGGAGCACACGGCCATTCTCGGCGACACGGTCGAGAAGATCGCCGCGGAGAAGTGCGGCATCATCAAGCATGGCTCGCACGCCGTGCTCTTCGGCCAGAGCGAGGGCGTGGAGAACGTCGCGCGCGAAAAGTGCGCGCAGGAGGACGTGGCTCTCACGATCACCGCGCAGGAAAAGCTTGAGCGCATTTCGTCCTCGCTCGACGGTCAAGAGTTCAAATACCGCGGCCGCGGGCCGTACCACCTGCGGCTTCTCGGTGAGTATCAGCTCTTGAACGCGCTGACGGTCATCGACGTGTGCAGCGCGCTGCGCTCGCGCGGCTGGAACAAGCTCACGGACGAGGCCATTGACGAGGGGCTTTCCCACGCCCAGTGGCCCGGACGGCTCGAGCTCCTGCGCCGCGGGCCGGACTTCATCGTTGACGGCGCGCACAATCCTCAGTGCGTCGACGCGCTGATGGATTCGCTCGCCGCGCTCTACGGCGACAAAAAACTCATCTTCCTCACAGGGGTGCTTCGCGACAAGGACTGGCAGCAAATGCTGCGCCGCGCGCTCCCGCTCGCCAAGGCGTTCGTCGTCATCACGCCACCTTCTGCCCGCGCACTCGATGAAAACGAGCTCGCCGCGTGGCTGAACGCACAGGGCGTGCAGGCCGTCCCCGCCAAGGACACCGACGACGGCGTCCGCCGCGCCCTGGAGCTGGCAGGCGAGGATGACGCCATCTGCTCCTGGGGCTCGCTCTACTTCACCGGCGAGGTCCGCCGCGTCCTGACGGAACAGTAAACACGATAAAAAAGGCCGCTGCGAAACGCCGCAGCGGTCTTTTCATGATCCCCATGCCACATTTGCCGCGACCGGCGGCAAACAGGCCCCCACACCCCAATCGGCGCAAAACCCATCAACCTACATCCGCCGCATTTTCTGCCCATACGGGCAGAAAAACGGGAAAAAGCGTCGCAGACTTTGCCGCCCGCAGGCGGCAAATAATTTTAATCATAAATCGCCGCGACATGCGCGTGGCGATTTATTCTTCTCGCTTCGCGCGTGTCGCAGCCGCCTACGGCGGCAAGGCACGAAGCGAAGTGCGATCCCCTAAAATCAAAGGGATCCCATCCATCGGATGGGATCCCTTTGATTTTAACTTAGATAGTTGAGCGGGTTGACGTAGCTGCCGTTTCTCTGAATGCCAAAGTGGCAGTGGACGCCGCTGGCGACGCCGCTGCGGCCCGCTTTGGCGACCTGCTGGCCCTTGTAGACCGTCTGTCCCGCGGAGACGAGCAGTGACGAGTTGTGCTCGTAATACGTGACATAGCCGTTGTTGTGGTCGATGATGACGACGTAGCCCATCGCGCCCTTGTAGCCCGCGTAGGTCACGCGGCCGCCGTCGGCGGCATAGATCGGCGTGCCGTAGGAGCAGGCGATGTCGATGCCCTTGTGGTTGCTCGTCGCGCCGCGGATACCCGTACTGCGGTAGCCGAAGTACGACGTGATGCGGCCCGAGCACGGCCAGCGGAAGCTGCCGGTGGGGTACCAGGTCGGACGGACCTTCGTGCCGCGGGCGCGCGTCTCGGCCACAGGGTCGGAGAGCGTGACGGACGAGATGACCGTGCGCTCCTGCTCCTCGCCGTTGACATAGGTGACATCGGCCACGATATCAGCCTTGCCGAACGAGCCCTTGGAGATCACGCGCTCGTCGCCCTGATACATGGACGAATCGCTCACGTAGTTCACGTCATAGTTGACGTCCTCGACATAGTTCTGCCGCTCGGTGACCTTGACGGTCAGATACGGCACGGCATTCGAGAGCGTCAGCGCATCGCCGATGTGGATGCGGTTGATGTCGTAGCCGGGGTTCAGCGCTTCGAGCTCGGCGGCGGTCATGCCGTTGTTGTTGGCGATCTGGCCCCAGGTGTCGCCCTTGACGACGGTGTAGGTCACCTCGCCCGACTTCGTCGAATTCAGGATCTCGGCGATCTCGCCGAGGTTCATCACGCTGTCGGTCGGGACGTAGCCCTCCGCGATGCGGACATTTTCGACAAAGTCGACGCTCAGCGTATCCGCCGAGGCGTAGACCTGCTTGATCTGCTTGAGCAGCTCGTCCAGCGCGCCGGCGTACTGCGTCGAACCGATGATCTCATCGTCGACATAGAGCGAGTAGCCGTAGGTCACCTGGCCGAGCTCGTCGGCGAGGTCCTGCTCGAAGGTCGTCGAATCCGTCACATCGCTGCGGCGGACGAAAGCCGTCGAATAATGGATGGCATCCTTTGCGATCTCGTAGGACTTGCCGAGCGTCTCGGTCGTGATGCTCTCGAGCTTGGAGGCCGCCTTGCGTGCCTGCGCGGCGCTCGCGACGGTGTCGACCACGCTGCCGTTATACTCTACGGTCGTTCCCAGCGTGTAGAACGAGAAAAACAGCGCGATCGCGGCCACAACAGCTGCGCCGCCGATAAAGTAGAACGGATTCACGCGCCGCGCGTGCCTGCGCCAGCGGTCCTCGTGCTCGCCGGCAGCGTGGCTGCGCTGGCGGCGGTGTGCCATCACCCTTTCATGCAGCAGCGAGCGCCACATCGGGAACATCCCGCCGATGACGAGAAAGACCTGCACCAAAAAGCGATTGGATTCAGGAAAGTTGCGCGCCCTGCTCTCGCGCATGACCGTGCGGGCGCGTGGGCCGATGCGGCGGATGCGCGCACCGAGCGTGGAAAAAAACAGCGCCATGTGCTCGAGCCAGCCGCTCAGCCATTGCGGCATGCCGCCGCGCCTGCTCGGCCGTCTTCGCGGCGAGGCATTCGAACGGCGGCGCTGCGTGGGTGCATCGCTGCGCTGCGGGGTGGATCGTTTTTGCTCTGACATATCAAAACTCCTTAAAGGATGCAAGTAAAAATAAAAGTTACAATTTGTAACCATTGACCAGTATACTTGGTTTTCAAGGCTCCGTCAAGCCTTTTGGGAAAATGATACTGCTAATATGTTGTAAGAGTTTGGAAAATTTGTAAACTTTTGCATGAATTTTGCGTTATTTTTCCTTGAGAGGGTGAAAAAGTGGGTGTATACTATATCCGTAAATCTGTGCCCGCTTGACCGGCACATCATATATCAGGAGGAATCAACATGTTTGCACAACTGATCAGCACGCTGAAAAAGAGCCCCAAGACGATCGTTTTCACCGAAGGTACCGACCCCCGCATTCTCGAAGCGAGTGCCCGTCTGCTGTCCGGTAACTTCTTAAAGCCCGTGCTCGTCGGCAACCCCGATGAGATTGCCGCCGCCGCTGAGGACATCGGCTTCAACATCCGCGGTGCCGAGATCATCGACCCCGAGAATTACGACGGCATGGACGAGATGGTCGACAAGATGGTCGAGCTGCGCAAGGGCAAGATGACCGCCGACGAGTGCCGCGCCGCGCTCAAGAAGAGCAACTACTTCGGCACCATGCTCGTCAAGATGGGCAAGGCCGACTGCCTGCTCGGCGGCGCTACCTACTCCACGGCCGACACGGTCCGTCCCGCGCTCCAGCTCATCAAGACCAAGCCCGGCAACAAGATCGTCTCTTCCTGCTTCATCATGGTCCGTCCCGCCGCTTCCGGCGAGAACGAAGTGCTCGCCATGGCCGACTGCGCCATCAACATCAAGCCCAACGAGGACGAGCTCGTCGAGATCTGCAAGGAGACCGTTTCCTGCGCCAAGATCTTCGGCGTTGACCCGAAGGTCGCTTTCCTGAGCTACTCCACCCTCGGCTCCGGCAAGGGCGAGGACGTCGACAAGATGCGCAATGCCTGCGAGAAGGCCAAGGCCCTCATGCCCGACACCCCGATCGGCGGCGAGTTCCAGTTCGACGCGGCGGTCTCTCCGGCTGTCGCCAAGACCAAGCACATCACCGACGCGGTCGGCGGCCACGCCAATACCTTTATCTTCCCCGACATCAACGCCGGCAACATCGGCTACAAGATCGCCCAGCGCCTCGGCTCTTTTGATGCCTACGGCCCGATCCTGCTCGGCCTGAACGCGCCGATCAACGACCTCTCCCGCGGCTGCAACGCCCAGGAGGTCTACTCCATGGCGATCATCACCGCGGCGCTTGCCTAACGGCTTCAAAAAAAGAGGACGGCCTTCGCCGTCCTCTTTTTTTGAGGGGGATGCACTGCGCTTCGTGCCTTGCCGCCCGCAGGGCGGCTGCGACACGCGCTCCGTGAGAAGAGTTTTTTCTGACGCACATGTCGTCAGAAAAAACGATTAAGATTATTTGCGCCGTGCGCGGCGCAAAGTCTGCGACGCTTTTCGGTGCGTGATGAGGGTTTCTGCTTCTATTTTGCGTCTTTAGCGCTGTTTTGCGCGGGGCGCAAAATGCGCGTCGGGGGTGCGTTAGCTGTTTCGTGCGGAGCACGAAATGCGCGTGGGGGACGTTGGCTTGTTTCGAGCCGAAGGCTCGAAATAAGCCAACACTGAATTTAGACTGAAGTAAAACGGCCCTCTTTGAGGGCCGTTTTCGTTTTGCAAGTTTGCTGTCATTTTAGTGCGATAAAGTGCAATTTTTTGCACGAACGGATGCTTCGAATGTTTCAAATGTATGGAATATTTGGAGAAGTTAGACAAATGTTTTTCGCTGTTTTTGTCTGTTTTGCACACATTTGTACAACAAAGTTCAGCTACCTTTTTCCCGAAAAGGGGAAGACAAAAAAATACGCCATGATATAATGATTCTGCAATGACGGGGCGCGAGCTCCGAACAATACGATCACATTTTCTGTGGAGGATTATCATTATGGCTATCAAAGTGGGCATCAACGGCTTCGGCCGCATCGGCCGTGTCGTGCTGCGCATCATGATCGAGCATCCGGAGCAGTTCGACATCTGCGGTATCAACCTGCGCAAAGCGGATCTGGATTACATGGTCTATATGATCAAATACGATTCCGTGTTCCGTCAGTTCAACGGCACGGTGGAGCACAAGGACAAGAACCTGATCGTCAACGGTCACACCATTCAGGTCTTCAGCGAGTCCGACGCGGCGATGATCCCCTGGTCCAGCTGCGGCGCGGAGTACATCATCGAGTCCACCGGCGCTTACAACACCACCGAGAAGGCCTCCCGCCACTTCAAGGGCGGCGCGAAGAAGGTCATCCTGACCGCGCCCGGCAAGGATGAGGTTACCCCCACGTTCGTCATGGGCGTGAACCACATGCTGCTCCATTCTGACATGAAGGTCGTCTCCAACGCCTCGTGCACCACCAACTGCTTAGCGCCCCTTGCCAAGGTCGTCAACGACGAGTTCGGCATCGAGCAGGCGCTCATGTCCACCATCCACGCCGCCACCGCCAAGCAGAAGGCGGTCGACTCCCGTGGCGGCAGCGACTGGCGCACCGGCCGCTCCATTCTCAACAATATCATCCCCTCCTCCACGGGTGCCGCCAAGGCCGTCGGCCGCGTCATCCCCGAGCTCTACGGCAAGATGACCGGCATGAGCTTCCGCGTCCCCACGGCGGACGTCTCCGTCGTTGACCTGACCGCCCACCTCAAGGTCAAGACCACCTACGCCGATATCTGCTACGCCATCCGCCACGCCAGTGAGACCTATATGAAGGGCATCATCGGCTACACCGCGGACCAGGTCGTCTCCACGGACCTGATTGGCAATTCCTGCCCCTGCATCTTCGACGAGACCGCCGGCATCATGCTCGACAACGACTTTGTCAAGCTGATCGCGTGGTACGACAACGAATGGGGCTACTCCAACATGGTCGTCCGCCTGCTTGAGCACATGGTCGCGGTGGACGAGGGCCGCGTGACGCCTGAAAAGCGCGTCGTCCCCAAGGATAAGCCGAAGGAAGAGCCCGCCGCCAAGGAAGCGTAACAACGAAATAAAAAAGGAAGGACGCTGCGCGTCCTTCCTTTTTTATTCGTCCTTTTTTTCTGCTGCTTTTGCTTCGAGCTCGGCGACGGTCGTGTTGTCTTCCATGCCGCGGGCGTGGAGGACATCGTCGCGCGTGAGGGTCATCAAATCATCCTTTGTAAAGCTCTCCATCTTCGCGAGGCGGTTGGCCTGTGCGGTCAAGATCTGCTCGAAGAGGTTGCGCACGCCGCGCGCGTTGCCGAACGTCACACCGTCGGCGTTCTCATCGTAGATGAAGTCCTTGACATCCTGCTCGGCGTCGGGAGAGAGGGTGTACTGCGACTTGCGGCACTGCATTTTGAAAATCTCGAGCATCTCGTCGAGCGTGTAGTCGTCAAAGTGCAGGTAGCGGTTGAAGCGGGACTCAAGGCCGGGGTTCGATTGGATGAACTTTTCCATCAAGCCATCGTAGCCCGCGACGATCACGACGAGGTCGTCGCGGTGATCCTCCATCGCCTTGAGCAGCGTGTCGATGGCCTCCTGACCGAAGTCGTTGTCGCCCTTGCCGTTGAGTGCGTAGGCCTCGTCGATAAACAGTACGCCGCCGAGCGCCTTTTCGATGACCTTGCTCGTCTTGATGGCCGTCTGACCGACGTAGCCCGCGACGAGCCCGCTGCGGTCGACCTCGACAAGCTGACCCTTGGAAAGGATCCCGAGTGAGCGGTAGACGCGCGCCATCAAACGCGCGATCATCGTCTTACCTGTACCGGGGTTGCCGGTGAAGACCATGTGGAGCGAGAAGTCCGCGTTCGGAAGCCCCGTTTCCTCGCGCCGCTTGAAGACAGTCGCCATGTTGATGAGGTTATTCACCTCGCGCTTGACCTCGCCAAGGCCGATGTAGTTGTCGAGTTCTTTTTTAAGGTCCTCGATCTTCTCGGGCGGGGGAAGCGGCGCTTCCTCTTCCTTTTTCTCGTCCGCGCCGGTGGAGGCGGCGGGCTTGTTCGGCTTTGCGCCGTCCGCGCTCTTCGGCGCGTTTGCTTTGGGTGCAACTTCCTTCGGGACGGCGGATTTCGGCGCGTCCGGCGTCAGCGGCACGCCCCAGAAGTCGCTGCCCATGCGGTTTAAGTTGTTCTGCGTCATCGTGCGGATAACGTCGAGCTGCTGGAGAATGATCTCGTCCTTTTTATCCATGTTGATTCTCTCCCTTCGTTCCGTAGGGCGTGTGCGCCATTGCGCGGAACAAGAATGCAGTGATCAGGCCGCTGAGCGCGCCCGTGAAGAGCGACACCAGCAGCAAAAACGGCAGATAGTAGAGCGGCGCGGTCGAGCCGAGCGTGATGAGCGCGGCGCAGACCTGCCCGCAGTTGTGCGCCGCCGCGCCCGCGATCGAGACGCCGAAAATGCTGAGCTTTTTCGACTTGCTGAGCAGCGCCATCACGAAAAGCGCCGACAGCCCGCCGAGCAGCGAGAATAAAAGCGCCGAGGCATTCCCCGCAAACAGCGCGCCGAGCGTGCAGCGCACGAGCAGGATGGCGAGCGCGCTCGGAAATCCGATGGCATAGAGCGCGTAGAGCGTGACGATATTGGCAAGGCCGAGCTTGACGCCCGGCAGCGGCACAATGAGCGCGAGCGGAAAAAACGACTCCATATAGGAAAGCGCCAGCGCGAGCGCCGCGAGCACCGCGCAGAGCGTCAGCTCTCTTGTTTTGATCTTCATGCGCTCACCCCGCGATCAGATCGTAGTCGGACGCCGCGCCCTCGAGCGTGACGGCCACGCGGGCGGGCAGGCACACGATGCTCTGTCCCGCGCGCGAGATCGCGCCGGAGTGCACGCAGTCCTGATTCGGGCAGTCGCTTTCGCTCACGCGCACCGCACCGTTTTCCACAGCGACGGTGAGCGTGTAGCCGCGGCTCTCATACGTGCCTCCCTCGTAAGCGCTCAGCGCGCAGCGCTCGACGGTCTCGCCGTCAACACTAATGCTGACCGTCAGCTCGCCCGCCGATTTTGCCGCGAAATACGGCCTTGCGCCAAGTCCGAGCGTGAGCAGCAGCACCGCGAGCACGACGAGCGCGTCCCACTTCGTCGGCTTCAGCTTAGGCGAGCGCTTCATACGTGTACCCGCTTTCGTCGTTCGGCGTGAAGGCGTCGGCAAGGCCGTCGGTGTAAAGCACGCGGCCATCGTCGGTGACTAAAATGAGCTCAAAATCCGTCCCCTGGTCGGCAAGATCGTCGCGCAGCGCAAGCGCGCCGTCGGGGCCAAGGACGAAGCACGCCGTCGAGAGCGCGTCCGCCCACGCGCCGTTCTCGCATAGCACGGTCACGCTGACGAGCCCGCTTTCCGCGGGGCAGCCGGTCTTGGGGGCGAGAATATGGTGATATCGCACGCCGTTTTCTTCAAAATAGCGCTCGTACACACCGGAGGTCACGATGAACTTATCCGCCGCCGATACGACGCCAAGGTAGCTCTCCGTGTCCGCAGGGTCCTTGACGGCGATGCGCCAATCGCTGCCGTCGGTCTTTCGCCCCATGACGAACACATCACCGCCGAGGTCGAGTGTCGCGGACGTGACGCCCTCCTTTTCAAGCTGCGCGCGCAGAAGATCCGCCGCGTAGCCCTTGGCGATGCCGCCGAGGTCGAGCTGCGCGCCGTCCAAAAGCGTGACCGTCCAGCCGTCCGCCGTTTTTTCGAGCGCGACCTTGCCGCAGCCCGTATGACCCAGCAATTCTTTGAGCTCGTCTGCGGACGGCACACGGCGCTCGTCCTTCGTAAATCCCCACGCGTCGAGCACAGGGGCGAGCGTCGGGTCGAACGCGCCGTCCGTCGCGTCAGAGATCGTCAGCGCCGTTTCGATCAGCGCGGGTAAGATATCGTCCGCGCCGCATTCGACCGTCTCACCGTTCGACGTGTTGAGCGCATAGAGCTCACTGCCCTCCGCCGTGCGCGAGAGGACGGCTTCGTCCAACGTGTGCAGTTCCTTTTCCGCGCTCTCCAGCGCGGCAGCGGCGTTCTCGCCGTAAACCGTCAGGTTCATCACCGTGTCCATCGCGTACACCGTGCGCGTCTCGCTCTCGGCAGCCGTTTCGCCGCAGGCAGTGAGGGACAGGGCAAAAATCGTCAGCAGCAGCGCTGCAAGTTGTCTTTTCATAGGTTCTCCTGCGAAAGCAATTTATCAAGCGTAGCTTATTAAATGTATTTTACCCGCGTCTGTGCGGTCTGTCAAAAGAAAAAATTTGAACCGCCGTGCGGAACGTTTATAAAAGGGGAGAGCCTCTTCTATAATAAGAGGCTCTCCCCGATCTGCGTCTGCGCGCAGGCAAAATTATTTTCTCTCGAGCGAGACGCGGTACGTGAGCCGCAGGAACGTGGCGTTCAGGATGACGCTCACGACCTCCGCGATCGGGAAGGCGAGCCACACAAGCTCGAGCCGCCCCGTGAGCGAGAGCAGATACGCCGCCGGCAGCAGCACGACGATCTGGCGGCAGACGGAATTGATGAGCGCATAGATGGGCTTGCCGAGCGCCTGACACGCGCTGCCCGCGATGATGCTGAAGCCCGCGAGCGGGAAGTGCACGCCGATGATGCGCAGCGCAACACGTCCGATGGAGAGCATTTCGTCCGTCGGCGAGAACATCCCCAGCAGCGTTTCGGGGATGAGCTCGAAGAGCGCGCAGCCGACGCACATGATGCCGATGGCCGTGAAGACTGTCAGGCGGACGGTCTTGCGCACGCGGTCGAATTTCTGCGCGCCGTAGTTGTACGACACGATGGGCACCATCGCGTTGTTGAGGCCGAAGCACGGCATGAAGATGAAGCTCTGGAGCTTGAAGTAAGCACCGAACACCGCGGTCGCCGCCTCGGTGAACGAGATGAGAATTTTGTTCATGCCGAACATCATCACCGAGCCGATAGACTGCATGATGATCGACGGAATGCCGATGGCGTAGATGTCCGCCACCGTCGCGCGGTGGGGACGGATGTCCTTGAGGTGGATCTGCACCTCGGGATTTTTCTTGAGGTTCAGGAAAAGGCCGAGGCCCGCGCCGACGAACTGGCCGACGATCGTGGCGACCGCCGCGCCCGCGACCTCCATGCGGGGAAAGCCCAGAAGGCCGAAAATCAAAATCGGGTCGAGCACGATGTTGCACACCGCGCCCGCGATCTGCGAGATCATCGAAAGGTCCGTCCGCCCCGTGGACTGGAGCAGGCGCTCGCCGTAAATTTGCAGGAACAGTCCGAGCGAGCCGCCGATGCAGATTTTCACATAGTCGCTGCCGTAGGCGATGATCTGCGCATTTTCCGTCTGAAAGCGGAAAAACGGCGTGGCGAGCGAAAAGCCGAGGACAGCAAAGACGGCGGCTGTGCAGAGCGTCAGGAAAAGTCCCGTGCCCGCGGCGCGGTCGACCGCCTGCATGTTCTTTTCACCCAGCGAACGCGCGAGCAGCGCGTTCATACCGACGCCCGTGCCCACGGCGAACGCGATGCACAGCGTTTGCAGCGGGAAAGCGAGCGACACGGCGTTCATTGCGTCCTGACTGAGCCGCGCGACGAACACGCTGTCGACAATGTTGTAGAGCGCCTGAAAGAGCATCGATATCATCACGGGCCCCGCCATGTTGGCCAGCAGCTTGCCGATGGGCATCGTGCCCATTTTGTTTTCTCTGATGTTTTCCTCCATGTTTATTCCCCTTTGGATCAGTGTTTCGGCAATAAAATTCCGGCGCCGCAGCGCCGGAATCAAAATGCAATCATTTTTTGTCGCGACCTGTGCGTGACAAAAAATACTTTACAGAGTGCAAGTGTGCGAGCAACGCGAGTGCGCGCAGCACTCTGCAAGCCCCTCTCAAAAATGTGCTTCGCACATTTTTGAATTATTTCTTCAGTTCGCCATTCGCAGACTTGGTGAGATACGCGTTGATGAAGCCGTCGAGGTCGCCGTCCATGACGGACTGGATGTTGCCGGTCTCGTAGTCGGTGCGCGTGTCCTTGACAAGCTGGTAGGGCATGAAAACGTAGGAGCGGATCTGGCTGCCCCATTCGATCTTGAGCTGCACGCCCTTGATGTCGGAGATCTTCTCCGCGTGCTGCTGAATTTTGAGCTCCATGAGCTTGGATTTGAGCATCTGCATGGCGTAGTCGCGGTTCTGGAACTGCGAGCGCTGGGTCTGGCAGGCGGTGACGATGCCCGTGGGCTTGTGGATGAGTCGAACGGCAGAGCTTGTCTTGTTGACGTGCTGGCCGCCGGCGCCGGACGCGCGGTAGACCTGCATTTCAATATCCTCGGGACGAATTTCGACCTCAATGTCGTCGGGCAGCTCAGGCATGACCTCGAGGGCTGCAAAGCTCGTCTGGCGGCGGGCGTTCGCGTCGAACGGGGAAACGCGCACTAAGCGGTGCACGCCGTTTTCGCCCTTCAGATAGCCGTAGGCGTTCTCACCCTTGACCATGACCGTCGCGCTCTTGAGACCGGCCTCGTCGCCGTCGAGATAGTCGAGCATCTCGAATTCAAAGCCGTGCTTGTTCGCCCACTGCATATACATGCGGTAGAGCATCTGCGCCCAGTCCTGCGCCTCGGTGCCGCCCGCGCCGGCGTGGAACGTCAAAATGGCGTTGCAGTTGTCGTATTCGCCGGAAAGGAGCGTCGTGAGTCGCGCCTGCTCCACATCGGCTTCGAGCTTTTTGTAGCCCTCTTCGAGCTCGGGCAGCAGGCTCGCGTCGTCCATCTCCGTTCCCATGTCGATCAGCGCGAGCAGATCGTCGCGCGTGGAAACGAGCTTTTCGTAACGGTGAATTTTATTTTGCAGCTGCTTGGAGCGCATCTGGTTTTTCTGCGAGCGCTCCAGATCGTTCCAGAAGCCGTCCTCGTGCGCCTCGAGCTCGAGGCGGTTCAGCTCCTGACGGGCCTGCTCGATCTCCAGCGCCTTGAAGAGGTTTTCAAATGTTTCGTCCATCGCAAGCAGCTTCTGCTTGTAGGAATCGTATTCGATCACAGCCATGGCGTTCTCTCTCCTTACTTTTATCCTTCATTAGCCGAAAAAGTATATCACACACACCGTGCAAAGGCAAGAAAAATCCGCCTCTCGGGACGAAAATTCCCGTGGAAGCGGCCCTTTTTCGCCTTTCCGGCGATAAAAACAAAAAAGCCACGCTTTCGCGTGGTCGATACAACGGATCTCAGCGCTCGCTGATGATCTGCTTGGTGCTGCCGAAGATCATGTCGTCAACATCCTGCTTGATGAAGTTCTCAAACATATTCGTTTTCACGCTCCTTTCTCTCATTTACTTCAGTTTGTATTATAGACGCGGGAAACGCAAATTTCAATCGTCAGCTCTCATGGCTTTGCCCAAAAAATTAGCGGCTTTTTCATGCAAGCTGCTATATCTACACTTGCATTTCCGTTATTTTTCACTTATAATAAAATAGAAATGATATTTAAAGCGGAGGAGTCGGACTATGGCGGCTTTCGTCACATTTGAGGATGTTTCCAAGGTCTACCACAGCGGAGAGATCGAAATTCGCGCGGTGGACCACATCAGCTTTACGATCGAAAAGGGTGAGTTCTGCGTCATCGTCGGCCCCTCGGGCGCGGGCAAGACGACGGTCCTCAACATGCTCGGCGGCATGGACGCCTGCTCGGGCGGCACCATCACGGTCGACGGGACGCTTGTGAGCGGCTTCAACGCCCGCCAGCTCACGACCTATCGCCGCCACGACATCGGCTTTGTCTTCCAGTTCTATAACCTCGTCGGCAACCTGACGGCGCTTGAAAACGTCGAGCTCGCGGCGCAGATCTGTAAAGACCCGCTCGACGCAGCGACGGTCTTGAACGAAGTCGGCCTGTCCGCGCGCGCGAACAACTTCCCCGGTCAGCTCTCCGGCGGCGAGCAGCAGCGCGTCGCCATCGCCCGCGCGCTGGCGAAAAATCCGAAGCTCCTGCTCTGCGACGAGCCGACCGGCGCGCTCGACTATGTGACCGGCAAGCAGATCCTCAAGCTCTTGCAGGACACCTGCCGGCAAAAGGGTGTGACGGTCGTGGTCATCACGCACAACAGCGCCATCACGCCGATGGCCGACCGCGTCATCCACATCAAAAACGGCACGGTGGAGAGTATGCAGTGCAATAAGCATCCGACCAGCGTGGAACTGATCGAATGGTAACGAAGAAATCGGAACGAAAGGGGGCGGCGCGATGAAAAACGCCATGCAGAAGGACTTCTGGCGCGAGATCCAGCACACGCGCAGCCGCTTTTTCTCCATGATGATCCTGGTCGCGCTATCGGTCGCGTTTCTCTCCGGTCTCAAGGCGACCGCGCCGGACATGAAGCGCACGGGCGACGACTATCTCGATTCCCTGCACTTGGCGGACATTCAGGTGCTTTCAACGCTCGGCCTGACCGACGACGACATTACCTCTCTTCGAGCACAGGACAAGGTCGAGGACGCCGAGGGCGAGTACGTCATCGACGCGTTTGCCTCGTCTGACTCACTCGACGCGGTGGTCAAGGTCCTCTCCCTCACGGGCCGCGGCATCAATGAGGTGCTGCTGCGCGGCGGGCGCATGCCCGAGCGCGCGGACGAGTGCGTGGTGGAGGAAAACATGCTCTCGCTGATGAACATTGAAATTGGCGATCGCATCACCCTGACGCCGGGGGACGATCTTTCCGACGCGCTGTCCCAGAATACATATACGGTCGTCGGCACGGTGCGCTCGCCCGTGTACCTTGCGGTGGAGCGCGGCACGTCGACACTCGGCAGCGGCACGGTCAAGGCGTATCTGTACCTGCCGCGCGAGGCGTTCACGCTCGACTACTACACGGCGGCCTATGTGCGCGTCTCCGGCGCGGCGGAGATGACCGCGTTTTACAGCGACTATGACGACTATATCGACGCCGTCATCGACGAGCTGGAGCCGTTCGGCGACGCGCGGGCGCAGCTGCGCCACGATGATCTTGTCGACGAGGCGACGGAAAAGCTCGACGATGCACAGCAAGAACTGGACGACGCGAAGGCCGAGGCCGACGAAAAGCTCGGCGACGCGCAGAAGGAGCTGAGAGACGCACGCAGAAAGCTTGACGATGGCTGGAAGGATTACTACGACGGCCAGCAGGAGCTCAAGGACGCGCGCACGGAACTGGATGACGCCTATCAGAAGCTGCTCGACGGCGAGCAGGAATACAAGGACGGGCTTGCCGAATACGAGGAAGCTGCCGCCGAATATGAAAAGGGACTTGCCGAGTATGAGGACGGCAAGGAGAAATACGAGCAGGGCAAGCAGCAGCTCGGCGCCGGCGCGAAAAATCTTGCCGAGGGCAAAAAGCAGCTGGACGCGGGCAAAGCGCAGCTGGACGCGCTGGGCAGCACCGTGTCCGGTGCGCTCGCCGGCACGGGTTCTCCCTATGAGGGTAAGCCCGGGCAGTTGATCGAGGATCTCGGAAAGGGCGATCAGACTGCCGCCGCTACGACCGATGCCGCGCTGGACGAAATGCGTGCGCAGCTCACGGACGGCATCGCGCAGGCGCAGAGCACGATCGACGGGCTGAATCTGAAGATCGGACAGCTGAACGATGCGCTGCAAGACCCGAATTTGTCCGCCGAGGAACGCGCGGGCTATGAAAAGGGACTTGCCGAGGCGCAGGCGGGACTTGCCGAGGCACAGGCGGCGCAGGCGCAGCTTTCTCAGCAGCTTGCCCAGCTCAAGAACGTCAACTCCGGGAGCATCGCGCAGAGCAAGCAGCAGCTTGACAAGAGCCAGTCGGATTACAACATCGGCCGCATGGAGTTTGCCGAGGGCAAGGTCGAGCTGGACAAGGGCAAAAAGGAACTGGACGCGGCGAAGAAGGAGCTGGACGACGCGCCCGCGCAGCTTGAAGAAGCAAAGCAGAAGCTTGCCGACGCGCGCGCAGAGCTGGACGACGGCTGGAAGGACTACTACGACGGCGAAGAGCAGTACGCCGACGGCGTCAAGGAGCTCTCGGACGCCTACACCGAACTGACGGACGGCGAGCGCGACTACCGCAAGGGCCTGCGCGAATATGCGGACGGCAAGGCGGAGGCGGACGAGAAGATCGCCGACGCACAGGAAAAGATCACCGACGCACGCCGCAAGGTCGCGGATATCGACAGCTGCGAGTGGTACATCTTCAGCCGCAGCTACAACCCCGGCTACACGGGCTTCGGCCAGGACGCCGACCGCATGGCGAACCTCGCGAGCGTGCTGCCGATCATCTTTTTCCTCGTCGCGGCGCTCGTGTGCCTGACGACGATGACGCGCATGGTCGAAGAGCAGCGCGTGCAGATCGGCGCGCTCAAGGCGCTCGGTTACAGCCGCCTTTCGATCTCACGGAAGTACATCGGCTACGGGCTGCTGCCGAGCCTTGTCGGCGGCGTTCTGGGCCTTGTCATCGGCTATATCCTGTTCCCGAAGATGATCTTCACGGCCTATCAGATCATGTATCAGATGCCGGATATCGAGCTGCACGCCTACACGGATATTTCGCTCTTTTCCTTGCTTGCGGCGGTCGCCTGCACAACAGTCGCGACGCTCTGGGCCTGCCTTGCCACGCTGCGCGAAACGCCGGCGAGCCTGATGCGCCCCCGCACGCCGAAGGCGGGCAAGCGCGTGTTCCTTGAGTACATCAAACCCCTGTGGAAGCGCATGTCGTTCATCCACAAGGTCACAGCGCGCAATCTTTTCCGCTACCAGAAGCGCTTCTGGATGACGGTCATCGGCATCGGCGGCTGCACGGCGCTCATCATCGCGGGCTTTGGCATGAGGTCTTCCCTGCTCTTTACGATGTCGCGCCAGTATGACGAGCTGTTCCACTACTCGGCACAGGTGACGCTTGCCGGCAACGCCCTGCCCGAGGAGCGCGCGGCGGTGGAGGACTTCCTTGCAGGCAACTCCCGCGTTGTGAACTACATCCCCTGTGCGGCCTCGTCCGCCACGGTGGTCACCCCCTCCTATTCAACCACCGCCTATGTCGAGGTGATGGCCTCCGACGAGATCGGCAAGGTCGTGGACCTTTTCGACTACAAGAGCGGAGATCCCATCACAATGGGCGATGAGGGCGTATACATCGACCAGAAGCTCTCCGAGCTTTTGAAGGTCTCGGTGGGCGACACCTTCTTCCTCGACGGCGACATGCGCGGCGATGTGACGGTCGCGGGCATCTACGAGCACTATACGGGCCACTTCATCTATATGACGCCCGGCTACTATGAAAATGCGCTCCACGCCGACAGCGAGCCGAACGCCTACCTTCTGAACTTCACGAGCGACGATACCGATACCTGCAACGCCATTTTTGAAAAGCTGCTCGACATGAGCGGCGTGGCGACGACCTCGCGCATGCGCGACACGCAGGATACCTACACGCACAGCATGGAGCGCGTGGACTTTGTTGTGGTCATCATCATTCTGGCGGCGGCAGCGCTGGCGATGGTCGTGCTCTTCAACCTTTCGAACATCAACATCACTGAGCGCCAGCGCGAGCTCGCGACGATCAAGCTGCTGGGCTTTTACGACGGCGAGGTCTCGGCCTATGTGTATCGCGAGAACATCGTGCTCACGCTGTTCGGCATCCTGCTCGGCTGCTTTATGGGCCACTGGCTGCACATTTACCTTGTGCGCTCGACGGAAATTGACCTCATGATGTTCGGGCGGCAGACCGCACCGTCGGCCTACGTGTACGCGGCGATCCTGACGGCGCTGTTCTCGCTGCTCGTCAACGTGCTCGCACACTTCAGGATGAAGAAGATCGACATGGTCGAGAGTCTCAAGAGCGCGGAATAAAATTTCTTGTTTCAAGGCAGGACAGTGTGCTACAATAAGGGGCGGCAAAAGCCGCCCCTTACTATTGTCGAAAAAGCGGCATGCCGCTTTTTCGAGGAGAATTCGCTGCGCTTCGTGCCTTGCCACCCGCAGGGCGGCTGCGACATTGCACCGTCGCGGCATTACGATTCC
>OGYY01000784.1_pt1 | contig 31071 bp, 26 predicted proteins | sample 1576671 | NCBI WGS metagenome assembly OGYY01 (sample SAMEA3541593, study PRJEB24748) | human gut metagenome | biome: human gut; feature: human-associated habitat; material: faeces | place: China | collected 2012 | reverse complement strand
GACGGCGGCGACTTCGGATACCAGGTTATTGCCGGTACAATGTCATCGATGAAATAAAGAAATTGTTTCATCACAGACGGTTATATGGTTGTGCCGGTTCCCGAAACATAGTAACATTGAAGTACAAACTGGGGCTGAAAGTGGCAAAATTGCTTGCTTGGTTTCCATTCAGGAATTACTAACAGTGTAGACCGTCCGTTCGCTTCGTAAAAGGATCAATGTTTCGATTGGTTGGGTCGGCACAACCGCTACCCGTGTCAATAACGCGCCTGTTGCTTTTGCGAAGAAGCGAAACTGCCCTGAGAGGAGAGGTGTATATGAACTTTTGTCCGGTAGCAGGAATCGACGTGAGTAAAAGTTTCAGTGATATGTGCATTTTATCACCAGACAACAAAATCTTTGCGCAAGAAAAGATTTACCACGATGAAACATCAATAAACAGAGCAAACGCTCTACTCCAAAAGGCTGAACAGATCTTCTCCAGCAAGCCTGTTATTGTAATGGAATCCACCTCACACTACCATTTGATTCTTTTCCAATTCTTCTCGGAGCATGGATATGACGTGATTGTGGTGAATCCACTTCAAAGTAGTTCTATGAAGGATTTCGCGATCAGAAAAAGAAAAACAGATCGTGTAGATGCTTTTAAGTTGGCAATGCTGTATCGAACAAAGACATTGCATCCTTCTCAAATTCCTCAAGCTGCAATGCGCGCACTACGCCAGTTGTGTAGAGAACGGGTGGAATGTTTAAATGATGTTACAAGTTATAAAAACCGATTAACAGCCTTTCTTGACCAAGCCTTTCCGGGTTATGACAAGATTTTTTCTGACGTAGGAGGAATCACTTCATGTGCGGTGCTTGTGCATTTCCCAACACCAGCTATTTTGCTTGCAGCAGAAGAAGCAGAGCTGGTTGAAGTGATTGCTGCAGCAAGTAAGTCTGGATATGGATTCGCCAAGAAGAAAGCTGAATTGCTGATCTCGGCAGCACAAAAAGCACAGACCTTGGGAATTCATTCCTGTGCCGATGAGACGCTCATTGTGTGTACGATTCAAATGCTTCGTACACTATCCGAAAGTGTGTTTCAAATTGAAAAAGCAATAAACAATTTGCTGGCGCAGGTAAAAGAAGTACGAAATAACGTTTCTTTGCTGCAGAGTATTCCTGGCATTGGTAGTCATTCAGCAGCTCTTTTATTGGGAGAAATTGGAGATTTCACGCTATTCAAAAAGCCGAAACAGCTTGCCGCTTATTTTGGGCTGGATCCCTCGGAACGGCAATCGGGAACATTCAGAGGAACTAAAAACAAACTTTCAAAGCGCGGATCGCCCTATGCGAGAGCTGCGCTTCACATGGGAGTAGTCAATGCGATTTGTAAGCACGGAAAGAAAACTGCGCCAAATCCCGTATTACTTAGTTACTACGAGAAAAAATGTAAAAACAAACCGGCAAAGGTCGCTCAAGCAGCGTCAATGCACAAATTGGTCTTTATTATCTTTGCAGTCTTGCGCGTTCCTGCGGTCGAGGTGCTCGCGCAGCTTCTCGATCGCCTCGCCGAAGCGCTGGAAATGCACGACCTCCCGCGCGCGGAGGAAGCGGATGACGTCGTTCACATCCGGATCGTCCGACAGGCGCAGAATGTTGTCATACGTCGAGCGGGCCTTCTGCTCGGCCGCAAGGTTCTCGCACAAATCGCTGATGGGGTCGCCCATGACCTGCATCGTTGCGGCAGACCAGGGCGCGCCGGAGGCCGCCTGCGGATAGACGCCAGCCGTGTGATCGACGAAATACGGCGCAAAGGAGCTCTCCTGCTGCTGCTCCTCCGTCAGGTTCCGCGTGAGCTGGTGGACGATCGTGCCGACCATCTCCAGATGCCCGAGCTCCTCCGTGCCCAGAGAAGCATCGGAAATGTTCCAAAGTATCAAATATGAGGACAAGCGTGAGGTCTTTGGATTTAAGATACATAGCTTTTCGACGCTCGACAGAATTAAAAAGTACGACGACTCTGACAACGAGGAAAATGCCGAGAAGCCTTATTCTATCAAGGTTGGCGAAACAAAAAGGACGATAAATCTATACGCTATCGCTTCTACGAAAATTCAAGTTACCGTATAAATCAGTATCAGACCCGTGTGTTTCCATTGTGGACAAGCGGATTTGATTTTTACACTAAACCACACAACCAAAAAATTTTTTCGATATGCTTTACTGCAGTTGACTATGCGTTGAAAATCGGGTATAATGTATTAAAACACACCATCGAAGAAAAAAATACGAGTGGTTTAATGTAGAGGTGCGCTTATGCTTAGTGAACAGGATAAAACATTTCTCGGTAAAATATTCTTGAATTATAATTTCACGATGACAACAGCTCAACTGAATAAGGAAAAGCTGTATTATAGAGATATTCAGCGAATGTTGGATGAAGGATTGATTGAAAAGGTTAAACGAGGTTATTATCATTGGATTGAAGATTACGGTACAAGTGAGGTTGTACTAATCAACAGTCTTTTTCCCGATGCAGTATTTTGTATGGAAACGGCGCTTTTCTTTTATAAGTACAGCGACAGAAATCCCGCAGAATGGAATATCACCGTTGATAAAAACACTTCCAGACAGAGAACGAATATTGATTACCCTTTCATCAAGGCATACCGAGTAGAGCCAGCGTTGCTTAATCTCGGCGAAACTGACGGCATTATCGAGTTTACCAAGGTTCGCATATATGACCGTGACCGTACCATTTGCGATGTCCTACGAAATATGAGCAAAATGGATAAGGAAATTTTCAATAAGGCAATTCAACGCTATGTAAACGACCCACAAAAAAACATCCCTAACCTTATGGAATATGCAAAAGCGTTGAGGGTACAAAAGAAAGTAAATGATTTGATTGGAGTGTGGTTGTAATGGCGGATAAAGCAGCTTCCGTTTTGGCAAAACTGAAAAATAAGGCAAAAGCTTCTGGCATTTCCTATCAGCAGTGCCTACAGCTTTTTGTGCAGGAAGAATTTTTGCGCAAGCTCTCCAAGTCGGGTTATGATAATTTTCTGATATTGAAGGGTGGTTTGTTCATTTATACTTTGACAAACTTTGAAAGTCGAGCGACGATTGATGTTGATTTTTTGCTTGCGGGTTACGAAAACTCAATAGATACAGTTAAGGATTTGATTTGCAAAATTATTGATACGCCTACGGGCAATGACTATATCACGATGACGGCACAGTGCTTTGAGGAAATTTCTCCGCAGAGGAAGTATCACGGTATCAGCGCGCAGATAGTTGCGCAAATTAAGAATGTGCGTGTGCCGTTTAATATCGACATAGGTGTAGGCGATGTTGTCGTACCGATGCCAGAACACCGAAAAATTAATACGCAGCTTCCTGATTTTGAGCCGCCGATTATCAAGACATACTCTCTTGAAAGTACCATTGCAGAAAAGTTTGATGCCATACTGCAGAGGCTTGAACTTACAAGCAGAATGAAAGATTTTTACGATATTTATTATCTTTCAAGGACATTCGACTTTGAGGGCGCAAAATTGCAGGCCGCAATCTTTGAAACTTTGCAGCATCGTGGTACCCCCTACGACAAGGACAGCTTTAAGCGTATTGTCGCACTTGCCGAAGACGAGGATATGCAAAAGCGGTGGAAATACTTTTTGAAAACAATAAAAGATGATACGCTTGAGTTTTCAGTAGTCATTCAGTCAATACAGACTTTCCTTGAACCTGTATTCGATTCGATTGTAAATGAGGATGAATGGCAAAAGATGTGGTATTCTACAGATAATAAATGGAGAGTGATTAAGGGAAATGAGTGATATATTATACAGTACCGATTTAGGAAAATATTATTTAGGCAAATGCGAAGAAACAATTCAAGAGCTAAATCTAAAGAAAAAAGTACAATTAATACTTACCTCTCCACCATTTCCTCTCAATAACAAGAAACAATACGGAAATTTAAATGGAGAGGAATATTTGAAGTGGTTTACAAGCTTAGCGGAACTGTTTTCAAGCGTATTGGCTCCAAATGGGTCTATCGTAATTGAAATGGGTAATGCGTGGGAAAAGAATCGTCCAGTACAGTCATTATTGCATTTAAATAGTCTTTTAAGCTTTGTAAATAATGAAAATGCAGGACTTAGATTATGCCAAGAATTTGTATGTTATAATCCTGCAAGATTACCATCCCCAGCTCAATGGGTAACAATTAATCGGATTAGAGCTATTGATAGTTTTACTCATGTATGGTGGATGTCAAATTCAGATTATCCCAAGGCAGATAATCGTCGGGTATTAAGACCATATAGCAAAAGCATGAAGAAATTACTCAAATCAGGCAAGTTCAATTCTGGCAAGCGTCCGTCAGAACATGTGATTAGTGAAAAGGGGTTTCTAACAGATAATCATGGAAGCATATCGCACAATGTTTTGGAATTGGAGCAAATAGATGAGGATAAGGAATTACGGCTGCCCTATTCTATGTTTAGTATTTCAAATACGAAGTCAAATGATTTCTTTACAAAGACATGTAAAGAAAGAGGGATTGTTCCTCATCCTGCGCGAATGCCACTTGAACTGGCGAGTTTCTTTATAGAGTTTTTGACAGATGAAGGAGACTTAGTTCTTGACCCATTTGGCGGTAGTAATACAACGGGATTTTGTGCTGAAAAATTAAAACGCCAATGGATAAGTATAGAGGCTAATATGGATTATGGGAAGCAATCTATTATTCGTTTTGAAGAGCCAGCATTAGATTCAAATATTAAAATGGAGGAGTTTTAATTATGAGTTTGACACAAGAACTGAAAAACTTAGCTATGGTTGACATTTTTACAGAAGCTAAAAAAACTGATTTATTCATTGGAAGACCTTACTATCTTGATTTTGATAAAGCATATTTGCTGATAACGGATGCTTGGAAAGAAAAGGTAGGAGGTATTCCTCAGGGCACATTTTTGCTCGCTTTTTACGAAAATGAAAACGATGATGTTGATGAGTGCTTATTATTAAGAGCAATTAGACCTGCAAAATTGCCTACGGATAACGATGTAATTGCATCTATGGTGGAATATTATAAAGATAATCTTAAAACATCAGGTAAAAAAAGCCAACTTGATGATTTTACAAAGTATACTTTCAGTTTTTCTGGACTGGAATGCAGAATTTTGGGGACTTTTTATCGTGACGAAAATAATAAAATTCAGTTTGGTGCTGATGTGGAAAATTATTATAGTGCCCATAATTATGTTGCATATAAACCAGTTGGAGATATTCTGGAGATGATAGTTAATTTCAGGGATGGCAACACTTCTATCGGGTGTAGTACAGATTACAGAATAGGCAAAATTCGCTATAGTTCCAGTCGCCGTTTCCAAGATAAGCATCCAGATGTTCCCGTGTATGTCAGTCCGAGTGATTTTTTGGGTAAGCGAACAGCTTTATTTGGTATGACAAGAACAGGTAAATCTAATACAGTAAAAAAAGTAATTGAAGCAACCACAGAAATAAGTAATAAAGCAACTAATACTTGTATTGATGCTTCAGCCGTTTCAGCTATTGATAATGTAAAACAGTTTAAAGATGATGGCACACCAAAGTATAAGGTTGGTCAAATTATTTTTGACATGAATGGTGAATATGCCAATGCTAATCTTCAGGATGAAGGAACAGCAATATTCGAAAAGTATTCTCAAATAACTACTCGATACAGCGTTCTTGATAAGCCAAATTTTAAGGTATTAAAAGTAAATTTCTACAATGAAATATCGGTAGGTTTTGAATTAATTTGTAGTTTACTTGCTGATGAAACTGGGGACTACATAAAGAGTTTTACTTCTATAGATTTAGAGGAACCAGTAGACAAATTTAGCTCTGCACATACCAGATGGGCACGCAAATCTGCTGTATATCAATGCTGCTTGAAAATGGCTGGTTTTACTGTGCCCAGTAATCATAAAGTAAAATTCACAGGAAATAAAGACATAAATAATCGTATTATTGACGGACGAATAATTGACCCTTCTACTGGAATTAGTCTAGATGATGCCATTGCATTTTGGACTTGGGTAGCAGAAAATCAAGATGACCAGTTTTTCACCAATTATCGCAGTAAAAACGGACATGATTGGATAGATGAAGATTTAAAAGCTCTACTTGTATTTCTGACAAGAAAGCGCAATTTGACTGGCTCAGCAAGTTTGACAGGATACAGAAAACTTGTGCCTCTGAAGGACTATCATACAGTTCAATCTGATTCACCATTTGAAGCTGACATTGTTGAGCAACTTAGAGAAGGACATATTGTCATAATTGATTTATCACAAGGTGACCCTGTTATTCAGCAAACTTTTGCCGAAAAAATTTGTTTAAGTGTATTTAGAAATTCTATGGACATTTTTGTGAACAATCGTCCTAATAACTTTATTCAATTTTATTTTGAAGAGGCTCATAATCTATTTCCTAAAAAAGATGATAAAGACTTAAGCGGTATTTATAATCGAATTGCAAAGGAAGGTGCAAAGTTAAATATAGGATTAATATATGCAACACAAGAAGTCAGTTCAATCTCCTCGAATATATTAAAAAACACACAAAATTGGTTTATTGCACATTTAAACAATGAAGATGAACTAAAAGAAATCAAGAAATTTTATGATTTTGCTGATTTCTGCGATAGTTTGATTCGCTATAGTTCTGGAAGTGACAAGGGCTTTATCAGGATGAAAACATATTCTAACGCCTTTATTGTTCCAGTACAAATTGATAGATTTACCGCACAGGGAGATAGATAATATGAGTTATGGAAACGATTATTCTAACAAGCCTTTTGAACGGGCAAGCAAAACATCACACACCAATATTATCAACGATGCAGCAGTTCAATCGTTTTTATCAAAATGTAAAATTCCCCCTTATTTCGAGGAAATTGATGATAAAGATGTTGAACTTCACATGCTGGAAGAACTTGATGATAATCCAATAAAAAATATTATTACTATTGATGGCGGATATACCAATGTATATGTAAAGGAAGATTTTCCTTCATCAACTATTGCATTTTTTCAGTTTGGTGCATTGTTTTTTAAACATCAAGACCTACTTGATTTAAAAGAAAAGCCATTTATAGACCCAGATGATTTTTCTAAGCTTCAAAATATTCAAAGAATAAAACTTGTTGTACCAACAAAAGGCATTGCTCTTGATGGAGAGGATGATTTTATTTCATCAGTTAGAAGAACTATTTACGAATTCTTTTTTTCTCAACCAGAGAAAAATGGATTTATGGATGCTTTGAAATGGCTTATATTTGAAGAATATAGGTCTGCTGAATATGATATTATCTGGCATTTGGCAAGTTGTCCTCATTGCAATGTAGGCGTTGATATAAAAAAACAAGATGTTTTATCTGACTACACTATTACATGCCCTCATTGCGGTAAAAAAATATACCTTACAGATGTTTTGCGCCTTCATGAAGTTATCGACAATGAACTTGGTGCAGGAGGTATCCTTGGTTATTTGACTACTTCAGTAGAGCAGATAATAATCGTATATCTTATTAAACAAATGCTTAATATAAGACCAAGTTTACTATCACAAACATTATTTGTAAAGGATGGCCCCCTTGCTTTTTTTGGTCAAACAGCAAATCTTCATAAACCAATGCGAAAGCTAATGACTTTTTTAAACCAGCATCATTCAATCTATTTAGTTGGACTTGAAAAAAGTGGCTCTTTTGTGGAACATGCAGAACAGGTGTCTAAAAAAATGCGACCGAAGCAAATGTTGTTGCTTGGTAATAGCTATATATACAAATATATTATACCGGGAAAAGAAGAAAATAGTGAACCATATGCCAGTTCTTCATATTATGGGCATAAGGTCATCTTCAAATCCGAGCACAATAATGTGTATGTAGCAACTATACCGAATGTCCAAGCAAAGGTTGAGCCACAAATAGATGATTATATTAATATTAATGAAATTCTACACAATATAACAGCATTAAAATGTGACTTATATTATAACTCACTCGTACCAGTCGTACTTGCAAATAAGTTGGTTTCACTTGCCGACCATCCGAGTTCAGATTTGCTAAAAGCATTTGCTCAAGAAAAAATAAATAAATGATAATAAGCTGAACATTTTCGAGACCATCGACCCAGAGAAGCATCGGAAATGTTCCACAGCGCAAATTCAGCTCAAAATCCTGCGTTTCGTGGGCTTTGGATACATAGCTTAAAGACCTCGGACAAGGTGTTGAAGTACGGTGAAAATAACAAAGTGGACTTCTCCGAGCATCCGACAGTAGTTAAGCGTGGCAGCGTTAGAACAATCAACATTTACGCCGCTGTTCCCGATGTTGCATAGGACAAGCCTATTGCACATTGGAACTTAACACAAATCTACGGTACAATATAAACGCAAGGAGGTCGAGCGTATGAAAGACAAAACCACTCATCTATATGTAGACAGTTACGAAAGAACGCTGATATTACATAGCCTTGTGGAGCTGAAAAACGCTCTCATACGGCAAGGCAGATATACGGACTGCATTGACGAACTTATTTTCAAGGTAGTCAATGCTCCCGTCAAGAAAATGAAAATCGAATATGTCTAAGGCAATTCAAGAGTGAGCCGCTTATTCTTTTCCATAAGAGTAAGCGGCTTTTTTGCGTTCTCTGTACGATTTACATAGCCGCCTTGACAAAGCGGCTAAATCTATGCGAAAGGAGGACGCAGCTATGTCAAATTGCAAAGTGATTGCTCTGACCAACCAGAAAGGCGGCGTTGGCAAGACCACTACGGCGGTCAATCTGGGGGTAGGTCTGGCGAAGCAAGGAAAAAGAGTGCTGTTGATTGACGCCGATGCACAGGCAAATCTCACAATGGCTCTGGGTTACAGCCGACCAGACGATTTGCCCATTACGCTCTCCACAATAATGCAGAACATCATAGACGATAAATCTTTTGATGTTTCGCAAGGGATTTTATCCCACAACGAGGGCGTTGACCTGCTTCCGTCAAACATTGAGTTATCGGGCTTTGAAGTAAGGCTAATCAATGCGATGAGCCGTGAGCGTGTTCTGAAAACCTATGTGAATGAGGTTAAGAAGAATTATGATTATGTGCTTATCGACTGCATGCCGAGCTTAGGTATGATAACCATTAACGCTCTGGCGGCGGCTGACAGCGTAGTTATCCCAACGCAGCCCCACTATCTTTCTGCAAAAGGTTTAGAGCTGTTGCTTCGCTCCGTGTCAATGGTCAAGCGGCAAATCAATCCCAAACTCAGAATTGACGGTATCTTAATGACAATGGTTATGCCCCGTACCAACATTTCAAAAGAAATCACGGCAACGGTCAAGAGTGCCTACGGTCAGAAAATCAAGGTGTTTGACACTGAGATACCTCATTCTATCCGTGCGGTGGAGGCGACCGCAGAGGGTAAAAGCATTTTCGCCTACGACAAAGGCGGCAAGGTTGCCGCAGCGTATGAACAGTTCTCAAAGGAGGTGGCAGAGCTTGGCGAGAAACAGAGAAACCAAAATCGAGCTGACCGCTTACGATGACCTGTTCCAGACAGACGAAAGCCGTGCGGAAGCAGCTTTAAGCAAGATACGGGATATTCCCATATCGGAGATTGACGAGTTTCCAGACCACCCGTTCAAGGTTTTAATGGACGAAGATATGGAACAACTTGTTGAGAGTATCAAGCGAAACGGTGTAATGACCCCTGCGACAGTTCGCTTAAAAGAGGACGGACGGTATGAGCTTATCAGCGGTCACAGGCGCAAAAAGGCTTGTGAGCTTGCGGGACTTGAAACCATCAAATGCGAGGTCAAAGACCTTACCCGTGATGAAGCCATTATCATTATGGTAGAAAGCAATCTGCAAAGGTCTGTTATTCTGCCGAGTGAAAAAGCCTTTGCCTATAAAATGCGGCTTGAAGCGATGAACAGACAGGGACAGCGTTCAGATTTAACTTCCTGCCCAATGGGCAATAAGTTGACGAGTGCTTCGGAAGTGGCGAAAGATGTTGGAGATAGTGAAAGACAGATTTTCCGTTTTATCCGCTTGACCGAGCTTGTACCCGAAATTCTCCAAATGGTAGACGAACGGCAAATTGCTTTCCGTCCTGCGGTGGAGATTTCCTATCTTGCCGAGGAACAGCAATACACCTTGCTTGAAGCGATGAGCTATAACGACGCTACTCCCTCATTGGCGCAGGCTATCAAAATGAAAAAGTTTAATCAAGACAGAAAACTGACGGACGAGGTTATCCAATCCATTATGGAGGAAGAAAAGCCAAACCAAAAGGAAAAGCCCGCTTTCCGTGATGAAAGGATAACCAAACTCATTCCGAAAACCGTTCCCAAAGGACAGGAAACGGATTTTGTTGTCAAGGCTTTGGAGTTCTACAACCGACACCTGCAACGGAACAAAGCGCACGAAAGATAGCCGCACACCGAGGGCGAGGTCTGCCTGTTTGCGTGGATAGCCGCATTTTGCGCTTCCCCCTCTCCACACCTCACCCCCTAACTACTGCCAAGACTATCCGAGAAAAGAATATCTGCAATATCTCTCAAATCTGTTTGTACCTTTGAGGACTTCTGCTTTTTTTCGTATAATGAAGCCGTAAAGGAGGTCAAGATGATGAGAAAATCAATGTTTGCAGCGCTTCTTGTGCTGATAATGATGCTCGGCGGCTGCTCAGATGTTTCAACAGCCCCCACACGAAATGATGAAAACGAGCTTGTGACGGAAACCGAAGCTGCTGCCGAAGCCGAAAGCACCAAGAGCATTTATTCCTCGGAAAGTAATGAGAGCAAAGCTCCAGAAACGGGTGCGGCGCTTGAAACTGCCGCAGAGGTAACAGAGCGTGAGCCTGTTCAGAGCGAAACGGAAAGGCAAACCGAGCCAATCAAGCAAATTGAAGCAGAAACACCTGCAACTATGCCCCCTACGGAAAATAATAATCCGCCGCCTGCGGAAACGCCGACACAAACCGCTTTCGAAAACACAAAGACAGCCTATGATTTTGAGTTCGATATGGAAGCGATAAAGGCGGATTGTATCTGCATCGGTCAGTCAATGGGGCTTCGTTTGGATACCTCCCTCACTCCGAGCAACGCAAGCTGGTGGAATCCCGTAACGGCGTTACGGAGCAATCAAGGCGAAGCCTTAAAGCAGAGCCTTGGAAGCTATATCAAGTTTCATACCGCTGAAAATCTCAGCGCATACGGAATTGATGAAATCTCAGATTTTAATATCTGCTGCGAAGCAAAAGAAAACGGCGAATATCTGATTTACTTCCTTTTTGCATAAGCGGCAGCAAGACTTATCCCTCTGTTCAAAAGGCAGAGGGATTTTTTATACCCAAAGTCAAGAAAGGACGGTTTAACAGTCTATGAAAACAAAGTTTAAGAAGAACGGAAGGCGGCTTCTGGCGGCTATTCTCTGCCTTGTTATGGCGGTTATGGCATTGCCGATGTCCGCCTTTGCGTGGACAAGCGAGGAAGGAGTTAGCTGCACTTCCTCATTCGGGGATTACTATGTCGGCTCTGACGGAGGATACTATCGCAGCAAATCCTCTTATTCGTTCATTGTGTACGACAGCGACGGCAACACCTCTGTAAGAACAATCAGCGCAGGCAACGCCAAGCGCAAATACCTTATGACCGACAGCAGCGGAACGCACCAAGTTTACTGCGTGGAGTCGGGCATTGACTTTAATACGGGAAACAGCTATGTGTCCCAGAATGGCAAAAACAGCTCCTATTTTCGCAAGCTGCCCACCGAAGCGCAGTTCGGCGTAATGATGGCTCTGATGTACGGTTGGCACGAGGGAAAATCCTCGCCTGTTGCAGGCACGAACACAGATGATTATGCGTTTGCTACCCAAACGATTATCTGGGAATATCAGCAGCAGCTCCGCACAAGCCCGTCCGACCTGCACAGCGCAAACGGCATTGATGCGGACACTTACCGCTCTTCCCTAAAAGGCAGACCTGCCGAAAAGTGTTACGACTGGATTTTGTCGCAAATGGCAAGCCACTACACCATTCCGAGCTTTGCCGCAAGAAATCAGAGCAAGGCAGACACCTATACGCTCAAGTATAATCCCGACAAGCAGGATTACAGCTTGACCCTTACCGACACAAACAACACTCTCGCCAATCTAAGCCTTTCGGCAAGCGGCATTAAGGTGTCCAGAAGCGGAAATCAGTACACCTTTACAAGCGACAATATGATTACCTCGCCAATTACGGTATCCGCACAGAAAGCCGTCAATCTGGATTGCGACGAGATGCTTATCTGGGGCTGCGTAGGCAAGCAAACAATGGTTTCGGGAGCTTCCGACCCTGTATATTTCTATTTTAAGATTGATACCGAAACCTACGGAACAGGTCTTATCAAAAAGACCTCGGAGGACGGTGTTGTATCTGGCATCAAATTCAATATTTCTGGCAACGGTGTAAATCAAACCGTCGTGACCAAAGCAGACGGCACGGTAGATATTTCTTTGATGCCGGGGGTCTACACCGTCACAGAACAGCCGATTGACCGATATGAGCCGCAGAGCGTTCAGAGAATTACTATTGTAAGCGGTCACACCTCTACCGTGACTTTCAGCAATACGCTGAAGCGTGGCAGTCTGGAGATTATCAAAAGCTCCGAGGACAATCTGGTGGAGGGCGTGAAATTCCATCTTTACGGCACATCTTTAAGCGGGCTGCCCGTTGATGAATACGCCGTGACCGATGCAAACGGTGTTGCAAGATTTGAAAATGTGCTTATCAGCGGCGCTGCCCCTTACACCGTAGAGGAAATTGACACGGCGGTGCGCTATGTCATTCCCGCTTCCCAGACAGCGTCTATCGAATGGGAAAAGGTAACGAGCCGCAGCTTTACAAACATTCTCAAAAAATTCAATGTGACCGTAACGAAATCAGATACAGAAATGGGTACGGCGCAGGGCGACGCTTCTCTTGCGGGTGCGGTCTACGGCATTTATAAGGGCGAAGAACTCATTGATACCTACACGACAGATAAAAACGGTCAGTTTACAACGAAGTATTATGTGTGCGGCAACGATTGGACTGTCCGAGAACTCAGCCCGTCCGAGGGATATTTGCTCGACAGAACAATCCACAAGGTCGGCGCAGAGCCAGAGCTTTACACCGTGGAGTTTAACTCTACCGCAAATGATGTGACCGAGCAGGTCATCAAGGGCAATATCGCCATTATCAAGCATACTGACAACGGCGAAACGCAGATTGAAACGCCCGAAACAGGCGCAGCCTTTGAAGTGTTCCGCAAGGCGGCAGGCAGCTTTGATGCCGCAAAGGAAACCGAGCGAGATATTCTCACTTGTGATGAAAACGGCTTTGCCCAGACAAAGGATATGCCTTACGGTATCTACACCGTCCGCCAGACCTCTGGTTGGGAGGGGCGTGAGCTGATGAAGCCCTTTGATGTGTTTATCAGCAAGGACGGTCAGACCTACCGCTATCTTATCAACAACGCAAACTTTGAAAGCTATATCAAGGTCGTGAAGAAAGATGCGGAAACGGGCAACACCATTCCGTATGCAGGCGCAGGCTTCCAGATTTACGACCCGAACGGAAACCTTGTGAAAATGACCTTCACCTATCCCGAAGTGACGACCATTGATACCTTTTATACCACAGCCGACGGCGAGCTTATTACGCCGCAGACCTTGGAATACGGCAAGGGCTATTCTCTGGTTGAGGTACAAGCGCCGTATGGCTATGTGCTAAACTCCGACCCTGTCTATTTTGATGTGATGCAGGAAAACTCCGAGATTGACAGCGGCATTACCGTCATTGAGGTGGTACGCTCCAATGTGGCGCAGAAAGGCACGATTACCGTATCCAAATCGGGCGAAGTGTTCAGTTCCGTCAATGAAGCAGGCGGCTTGTATCAGCCCGTCTATGCGGTGCGTGGGCTTGAGGGCGCAGTTTATGAGATTACCGCCGCCGAGGATATTTACACGCTGGACGGTACGCTCAGAGCTTCTAAGGGCGAGGTTGTCGATACCGTTACCACAGGTGCAGACGGCACGGCGGTAAGCAAGGAACTCTATCTCGGCAAATACGAGGTCAAGGAAATCACAGCTCCGTTTGGAATGGTGCTGAACGAGAAAACTCACGCCGTTGAGCTTGTATATGCGGGTCAGAATGTCGCTGTTACCGAAACCGCCACTTCTTTCTATAACGAAAGGCAGCGTGTAGAAATCGACCTTATCAAGCGTCTTATGACGGACGAAGCCTACGGCATCGGCAAGAACGGCGAAATTTTTGATGTAACCTTTGGCTTGTATGCGGAAAAGGAACTGACGGCGGCAGACGGCACGGTTATCCCTGCCGACGGACTGATTGAGATTATCTCTCTTGACGGGAACGGGAGCGGTAAGGTCAAGACCGACCTGCCTATCGGAAGCTACTATGTAAAAGAGCTTGCGACCAATTCCGCATATATCTTGAACGGGCAGAAATATCCCGTTGTTTTCGAGTATGCGGGACAGAAAACGGCTATCGTTCACATCACAGCCAACGGCGGCGAAGCCATTGAGAATGACATCATTTACGGCTCTGTAAGCGGTAAGAAATCCGATGAGGACGGCAACGCTCTCGGCGGTGCGGTTATCGGCATTTTCAAGACAGGCACAGAGAAATTCACAACAGAAAACGCTATCCAGACTACCGTTACGGCTGCTGACGGTAGCTTTTCTTTTGAAAAAGTGCCGTATGGAACTTGGGTAATCCGTGAAATCGAAAGCCCGACAGGTTTTGTACTCTCCGAGGAAGAAATCACGGTCGCAATCGGTGCGGTTGATGAGGTCGTGGAAATCGAGTTTGTCAACTACTTCATTAAGGGCAATATCGAATTGACTAAGGTCGATAAGGACTATCCCGACAGCAAGCTCACAGGTGCAGAATTTGAGGTCTATTCCGATACCAACGGTGACGGCAAGCTGGACAACGGCGATAAACTACTCGGAACAATGACCGAGCTTGACGGCGGCGTTTATCAGATGAAGGAACTTCGGTACGGAAAGTATCTTGTCCGTGAGAAAACTGCTCCGACAGGCTTTGTGCTTGATGAGAATGTGTATTCCGTGTCCATCGAGGAAAACGGCAAGACCTATATCGTTGAAAACGAGGCAGGCGTGGGCTTTGTCAATGCGGCGAAGAAAGGCTCTCTTAAAATCGTAAAGACTTCTTCTGACGGTAAGATTGAGGGCTTCTCATTCCGTGTAACGGGAACTGACGGCTATGACCAGACCTTTAAGACCGACAAAAACGGCGAGATTTTTATTGAGGGTCTGCGAATTGGCGAATACACCGTATCCGAGGTAAGCGACAGCGTTTCCGCAGGATATATCCTGCCTGCCGACAAGCAGGCTACGGTCAAGGTAGGTGCTACCACTATCGTAGAGATGCACAACGAGCTTCGGGACACCCCGAAAACAGGCGATGACTTTAATCTTGCCCTGTGGGTAAGCCTTGCGGCTGTTTCTGTTCTTGGTGCAGGCGTTCTTGGCTTCGTAGGCTTTAAGAAAAAGAAAAAGGAGGACTGATTTATGGAAGCAAAGACCATTATTGCAATCGCGCTTGTGGTGTTTATCGTAGGCGCTGCGGTGTGGCTGAATATCCGTAACAGAAAGAAGTAACAGGCGTGGGGCGGCTGAAAAAGCCGCCCCTTTGCTGTTTATTGAGGTAAATCTATGAGAAATCTCAAAACCATTGAGGGCAAGGTCAGAGCCGTTCTGCAAAAGGACGAGGAAGCCAGAAACGACGATATGCTGCTGTATTTGAAAGTCTACAACGGCTGTCTGAAAGATACAGGGGCTATGCCCTTTGCCGAGGTAATGGCTCAGTATAAATATCTGGGACTGCCGAGCTTTGAGAGTGTCGGCAGGACACGCCGCAAGCTACAGGCGCAATATCCAGAGCTTATGGGAAACGCCCGTGTAAGGCGGCTTCGTGCCGCAGGCGAAAAAGCGTATCGCAAATACGCAAAGGAATGAGGTGCAAAATGGAGGAAAAACGGATAAACAGCGGTTATGAAATCATAGAGAGCCATACTATCGGGAGTAATGAGCTTGTTATCGGTCATAACCCCGAAGCCCCCAACCCCTATGTGTGTTGGTACTGCAAAAACGGCTCGGATTATTTCTGGGGATATTACTGCAATCAGTTGTCCGAAGCAAGGAAAAGCTGAATGAACGCTATCGGCGGGAGTGCCGTATGCCCTACAATCAGCCCGATAAAAGCCAGAAAAGCCGTGATGACCGTGAGCGATAAAATGGTATATGACTGCAAGACCTGTCCTTATCCCCGATATAAGGACGGGTCTGTTATTTTCTGCGATGTCTGTATCCGAAAGATTTTAGATGAGCAGAAAGAGAAAAAAGAACGAAAGGAGTAGCCGAATGAGTGAGGAAAAGAGAAAACTCGGTGATTACGAGATTATCCAGAGCATCTATATCGGAGATAAAGAGGTCGTGTTCGGCGTAAACAAAAAAGACCCGTATCCCTTTATGGTGTGCTGCTGCGATTACCACAACCCTCTGTCAGCGGCGTGGCCGACAGAGGGTGTGGCTTCGGACGATTATCTGGAAGCAATGCAGATTTTTGTTGACCGAGTACAGTTGCAGATTGACCGCACCAAAGAGGAGCTTGCCAAATTCTCCTTTGACAAGACCGTGTTTACAAAGGAGAATTGTATCCCTGATGACGGTATGCGTAACATTGTGGGCAAGGTCGTCGTTATCAATTCCGAGCCGAAACGCTATGAATATCAGCATCCCGCCTATCAGCTTGTGTTGGCTGACGGAGGAAACGGAGCTATCGGCGGCAGAGGTCGGGCGGTGTTCGGTACTTGCCTTGCCACAGGCGAACAAGCCAGATGGGAAAGGTACGATGTACTTGGCGAAATCAAGCCTGAATGTATGCCCGATTGGGCAAAGGAAGCGCTTGCTAAAATCAAGGCGCAGGAAAAAGAGAAAAAGCAGAAAAGTCGGGAGGAACGCTGATATGGAGATACGAGCCTTAACCCCTGCCGAGCAGAAATACACCTATGCTCAAAGTATGCAGCTTGAGGGACAGACCGCCAATATCGGTCATCTGCGTGGAGATTTTGACAGCTCTGGATACGGCTTTTATACCACTTGGACAGACACCCGAACACAATGGAAAACGGACGAGTTCAAGACGGAGTTTGACGAGGTTATCAATGCTCTGCGCTCCGATAAATACGGATTGCTGAAAAACCGTTCCGATATGAGTGCGTATGCAAGGCAGTATGCAGATTGCGCCTTTAAGGGGTGCTATTGCACGGAGTACGGTTTCCGAGTGGATACGGAGAAACACGCCTATTTGCTGCGCTGCAACCCCACAAGGGGCGACTACAATTTTTATTGCTACTGCTTTGTAAAGGAATGGCTTGATAAGCACATTCAGAAAGCCGAGCAAGGTATCCGATTTATTGACCCGAACTATAAAGAGCTGTTCCGTATCCCCGACGGCGGCAGGATAATCGTAACGACCTCTTGGGGAGAAAAACGAGAATATTCCTGCCGCTTTATAGATGAATGTCATACCGAGGTCGGCAACAATATTTTTCATATCTGCGAGTTTGCCGAGCGTATGCAGCAGAATGGGGCGACCTACGAGCCGAAACAGGCGGAGCAGCCGCCCCAGAAAGCTCCGAGAAAAAACGACTATGAACGATAAAGGAGGATTGCGATATGGCTGTTAATCAGAAAGCCGTCAAGGTTTTGAACAAGGTTCTGGAAGCAGGCTTTACCGATGAAAAAGCAATTTCCGCTATGACGATGGACGATATTCTCTCTATGCAGAGTATCACGGTTGCGGACATTGCCCTTATCAACGACCTGCAAAAGAGCATTAAAGCGAACAAGGTCATTTCCTTTCTCGGCGGTGATGTGGAATGAGTACTGAGCTTATCAAAAGCATCACAGTAAAAAAAGACGGTGTTTACCTTTCCTCACACAGCTCAAACGATACTGCACCATTTCATTCGTGGTATTGCAAAAGCTTATCGGAAATCTATGCAGCCGAGGGACAGAAAGGTCTTGACCGTGAGATTATCCGTATGCTTTACGAATACGCAGAACTTCGTGGACGGCACAAAAGTCTTGAGCGCTACCGTTATGCCGTTAATTCTCCCGAAGCACACGCTATCTATCAACGGTACATCGACCAGATTAATGACTGTTATGAGAGCTTGGAGAAAGCCGACAAGGACAGCGTATGGTATAAGCCTACTGAAAAGGCAAAGGAATATCGTGCTTTTGAGCGTGATATGAGAGAAAAGATGTACTCCGAGCTTGCAGGACGATGTGAGGAATATGATAAAAAGCACAAAAGTCGTGATTTTGAAAGATAAGGAGGTGCAAATTCAATGACTGCGAAGTATCAGCTAATGACGGAGCTGTATCGGCGCACAGGTATTGCGGTTGCAAAAAATCCGCAGGCGTGGCAGAGCTTTTTAGCTGCTGCTTGCCGCAACTATAAATGCCGCTTTGACGAACAGCTTTTAATAAATGCGCAGCGCCCCGACGCTATCGCCGTTGCAGAGCTTGACATTTGGAACAAGCGCTTTAAGCGTTGGGTAAACAAGGACAGTAAGGGTATCGCCGTTTTCGACCCGAAGGGTCGCAGGAATACCCTAAAATACTATTTTGATGTTTCGGACACGCACGACGGATATTACGGCAGCCGTCCCGTCCCGATATGGCAGATGAACGGACGATACGAGCAGGCTGTTATCGAAATGCTCTCCGACAGGTTTGGTAATACGGACAGCGCCGACCTTGCTTCTGCCCTAACGGAAACGGCAAAGAACGCCGTTGAGGATGATCTGCAAGACTATTTTTCTCAGCTCAAAGACTTCACAAGGGATAGCTTCTTGGAGGAATTGGACGACCTTAATGTAGAGGTCTGTTACAGGCGTTTGGTAACAAACAGCGTTGCATTTATGCTGATGAGCCGCTGCGGTCTGGATACAACGGAGCATTTTGACCGAGAGGATTTTGAGGGCATTATCAATTTCAATACGCCTGCGACTATCAACGCCCTCGGCATTGCCACAAGCGACATTTCCGAAATGGCTCTCAAGGAAATTTCTCTTGCGATACAAAATCTGCAAATCGCAGAGAAAGGCGCAAATCGCACCTTTGTACCAGAAAGCAAAAGCCAATATAATAAAGGCAGAATACAACCCGAAAGGAGCGAAAATAATGAACGCAATCACTTACAGCAGGCAGGGCGATTATCTTATTCCCGACCTGACATTACCGACCGAGCAAGAAATTCCGCTTGGCAGATACGCACAGATGCACAGGAGCTATCTGGAGCAGCACAAGCGAGTGACCTATCTCAATCTGCTGACATCGGGCAAACTGAACGAGCATCTGTATCAGACCGAGCAGACAGCTCTCCAAAGATTGGAGCTTCTGACGAAGCAACTTTCAACCGAACAGGGCGTGACGGAGGAACTGAAAGAGAAAGCCCCGATGCAATGGGTACAGAGAATGAACAACATCCGCAGTCAAGCGGAGGAAGTGATTATGACCGAGCTGATTTACAAGTAAGCGTTGCCAATGCCGATGAGGTCAAGGTCAATCTTCCCACCGTAGAGAAACAAATCGAAATGATAGCCGAAGCAGAGGACGAAAAATCCTCTGCTTTTGCTGTTTCACAGGAAGATATTGACTCTGTTCTGACAAGAGAAAGCGGCTTTCAAGACGGAAAATACCGTATCTACCGTCAATTCCAGAAATATGAGGACAGCAAGAGTAATATTGCTTTTCTCAAAAAGGAATACGGCATAGGCGGCGGAACGCACCTTTACCCCGACGGAACAAAAGGCGGCGAATGGCACGACGGCAAAGGCATCGGCATTGGAAAGCACGGGTCATATACAAACCCCGACTTGCGGCTCAGTTGGTCTAAGGTTGAAAAGCGGCTGCGTGAGCTGATAAAGGCAAACCGCTATCTCAATCCGAAAGAAAAAGACCATTATGCCGATTATCTGGAGAGCGTGTCAGCTCCCCAATATGAGGTTGACGCCCAAAGGAAAATGGCAAGGCAGCGTTTTATTGACGCTCATCGTGACCTGCCGCCTGCCGACAAACGGGATACTCTTGCCCTGCGTCTGTCGGACTTTATCCGTGACTTGGACGGGTACGAAAAAGACCTGTTATCCAATGTGGAGCGTTCCGACCTTGCCGATGTTACGGCTGAGCAAATGGAACAGCACTTGTCCGACCCAGCCACCGTTCAACAGCTCCTTGATTTTCTTACCCAGATACAATGGAAAACGACATCGGTTTTCAGCCGCAGCAATGCGTGGAAATTTTCCGAGGAATTGCGGGAGCTGTATCCGCTTCGCTATCTCTACAATGAGGGCGATGTGGTGTATATCGGTGCAGACAAATACGAAATCACAGATTTTGACGAAAACGCCGTATCGCTCCGAAATGCAGAGTTTCCGTTGTTCGGCAAGGAATACAGCCGAGAGGATTTTGAGAAAAAACTCAAGGAAAATCCCGCAAACGACCATCTGAAAGTTGTCGTGACCGAGAAGCAGCGGACAGAAGCACCGTCCGAGAAAAACCCAGACGGAATACAGTTTTCTATCGGCTTTTCCGAACACCCTGCTTTTTACGACAGGCAGCTTAATGACCGCTATACGGATTTGAGCTTTGCCCTCGGAAACAAGCTGCTCGGTGTTCTGGACGAAAAGCAGCACCGAGAGCGTGAAAGCAAGGAAATCGGTTGGTATCACAAGACGGATTTTGAGATTACTGCTACCGTCGGCGGCGAGGACTTTCACTATGAGGGACGCTTTGATATTGGCGACGGCGAGGGCGACCTTATCGCCCATATCAAGAATTATTATGATTACTGCCTGTCGCCGCAATGCCCGTTTATCCCCGAATGGAAGCGACAGGGCGAGGATTATTACCGAGAACGGATGGAAAGTCTGCGCTTGGGGCGTGATGTGTTTATCCCGTTCTTGGAGCAGAATACCGAGCTGACGCCAGAGGACGAAAAGCTCCTTGCCGAGATTATGGCTACCGAAAGCGACTGGTACAGGAAAGCCGAAGCACCAGAACGACCGTCTGCGGCAGATGATATGATTGCCTATGCGGAAAAGGTTGCTTCGGAATATGAATCCGAGCCGCAGGAGGAACGCTTTGAGATTTTGATGACCTCGGATGCGTTTCCCGACCCCGAAGATGTTTATGCTATCTGGGATAATATCCGAGAGGAATATTACGCCGATGATTACGGTAAAATTCTGACCTATCCCACAGAGGAAGCGGCAAATGAGGGCTTGGTGGCAGTCAAGAAAGCGGTTGCCGACAAGGAAACCGAGGAATGGCTGTATGTGGAACGGGCTAAACAAGGTTTAGATCCCGTTCCCGCACAGGACAACGCCGACCTTATCGGCAAGGAAATCACGATAGACAACCGCAAATATTTTGTGGAGAGCGTCGGCAGGATAAGCGGCGATGTGTCCCTGCGTGACATCACTTTTCAGAACAGCACAGGCTTTCCAATTAACCGAGTGGAGAAAATCGGCTATATCCGAAGCCTTTTAGAACAGGCAAAAGCCGAATTACCGCCCGAAGAAAAGACGGAAGCTCCAGCCGCTTTATCTGCTGACCGTCACAATTTCCGCATTACCGATGACACGCTCGGCGTAGGCGGTGCAAAAGAAAAGTTCCGCAACAATATGGCGGCTATCAATCTTCTGCACGAGCTTGAAATCGAAAACCGCCTTGCCACACCCGAAGAACAGGAAATCCTATCTCGGTATGTCGGTTGGGGCGGTTTGTCTATGGCGTTTGACGAACACAATGCGGCTTGGGCTGACGAGTTTAAGGAGCTGTATGCGACCCTATCCCCAGAGGAATACAACGCCGCTATGGAGTCAACGCTGACCGCCTTTTATACGCCGCCCGTTGTTATCAAGGCAATGTACGAAGTGCTCGACCGCTTGGGCTTCTCACAGGGTAATATCTTGGAGCCTTCCTGCGGCACAGGCAATTTTTTCGGTTTGCTGCCCGAAAATATGGCAGGCTCAAAGCTCCACGGCATAGAGTTAGACCCGCTGACAGGTAAAATAGCAAAGCAGCTCTACCAGAAAGCCAATATTGCCATAGAGGGCTTTGAGCAAACAAAGCTTCCAGACGACCATTTTGATGTGGTTATCGGTAATGTGCCTTTTGGAGAAATCCGTGTGAACGACAGCCGATACAATGCCCAGAAGTTCCTCATACACGATTACTTTTTCGCAAAGGCGCTTGATAAAGTCCGTGCCTGCGGCGTTGTGATGTTCATTACCTCTAAGGGAACAATGGACAAAGCAAGCCCAGAGGTAAGAAAATATATTGCCCAGAGAGCCGAGCTGTTAGGCGCAATCCGTCTGCCAGACAACACATTCCGTGCCAACGCAGGCACAGAGGTCACAAGCGATATTCTCATTCTGCAAAAGCGTGACCGTGTAATTGATGTTGAGCCAGATTGGGTGTATCTGGACACGGACGAGAATGGCATTACGATGAACAGCTATTTTGTTCAGCATCCCGAAATGGTGCTTGGACAAATGCGGCTTGAAAGCACACGCTTCGGAAAATCAGAGCCTGCCTGCAAAGCCTATGAGGATAAATCTCTGTCCGAGCTGCTTAACGACGCCGTTCAAAGGATAAGCGGTGAAATCACAGAGCTTGACAATGAGATAGACCAAATCTCCGACGAACAGGACACATCCATTCCCGCCGACCCGAATGTACGCAATTTCTCATTTGCTCTGGTAGACGGCAAGGTTTATTTCCGAGAGAATGACCGTATGACCCCTGCCACCGTATCAATGACGGCGGAAAATCGTATCAAGGGACTAATCCAAATCCGTGATTGCGTGAGAAAGCTCATAGAGTATCAGACCGAGGATTACCCAGATGATTTGATACACACCGAACAGGAAAACCTAAACCGTTTGTATGACAGCTTTACGAAGCAGTACGGACTAATCAACAACCGAGGAAACTATCTCGCTTTTGCATCGGACGAGAGCTATTTTCTTTTGTGTTCTCTGGAAGTGCTTGATGACGAGGGCAATTTCAAGCGGAAAGCAGATATGTTCACAAAGCGGACTATCAAGCCGCACCGTGAAGTAACCTCGGTTGAAACATCGAGCGAAGCCCTCGCCCTATCCATCGGAGAGAAAGCTCGTGTTGATTTGCCCTATATGGAACAGCTTACGGGCAAAACGCAAGCCGAGCTCGTTAAGGATTTGCACGGAGTTATCTTCAAAGTGCCAAACTCCGAGCCTGTTTCCTATGCAGCCGCAGACGAGTATCTGTCGGGCAATGTCCGCACAAAGCTCATTATTGCACAGGCGGCGGCAAAGGATGACCCAGAGCTTGCAGTCAATGTGGAAGCCTTAAAACAGGTCATTCCGAAAGACCTGTCCGCTGCCGAAATCTCTGTTCGTCTGGGAACGACTTGGATACCGCAGGAGGATATTCAGCAGTTTGTTATGGAGCTGCTTGCCCCGTCGCAGTACGCCAGAGGAAAAATCAAGGTGCGATACACCGAGTTTAACGGTGATTGGTTTATTGAAAACAAAAGTTCCGACTTCGATAATGTCAAGGCAAACAGCACCTACGGAACAAAGAGGGCTTCCGCCTACCGCATCATTGAGGATACTCTGAACCTGCGTGATGTTCGTATCTTTGACTATGTGTACGACGAACACGGCAACAAGAAAGCGGTGTTCAACGCAAAGGAAACAACGGCAGCGCAGGCAAAGCAGGAAGCTATCAAGCAGGCGTTTGCGGATTGGATATGGAAAGACCCAGAACGGCGAAACCGCCTTGTCCGCTATTACAACGACACTTTTAACTGTATCCGTCCCCGTGAGTACGACGGCAGCCATATCACTTTCGGCGGTATCAGCCCAGAAATCACATTAAGACCGCACCAAGTAAACGCTATTGCTCATATCCTTTACGGCGGCAATACGCTCCTTGCCCACAAGGTAGGCGCAGGCAAAACCTTTGAAATGGTAGCCGCCGCACAGGAAAGCAAGCGGCTCGGACTTTGCCAGAAATCAATGTTTGTTGTTCCCAATCACCTTGTCGGTCAGTGGGCTTCCGAATATCTGCGGCTCTATCCGAGCGCCAATATTCTTGTCACGACCAAGCAGGATTTTGAAACGGGCAACCGCAAGAAATTCTGTGGGCGCATTGCCACAGGCGACTACGATGCGGTCATTATCGGGCATAGTCAGTTTGAAAAAATCCCGATGAGCGTGGAACGCCAGAAAATGCAGTTGGAAAAACAGCTCTTTGATATAGAACGAGGTATTGAAGATGTGCAGGCTTCCAAAGGCGAACAATTCACGGTCAAGCAGCTTATGAAAACCCGCAAGGGCATCAAAGCAAAGCTCGACAAGCTCAATGATACCAAGCGCAAGGATACGGTAATCGACTTTGAACAGCTCGGCGTTGACCGCCTGTTCATTGACGAGAGCCATTTTTACAAGAATTTGTACCTCTATACCAAGATGCGCAGAGTGGGTGGCATCGCCCAGACCGAAGCCCAGAAGCCAAGCGACCTCTTTATGAAGTGCCGCTATCTGGACGAAATCACTGGCAACCGAGGAACGATTTTCGCAACGGGTACGCCCGTCAGCAATTCTATGGTGGAGCTGTACTCGGTGCAGAGATATTTGCAGTACGACACTTTGGTACGGAATGGTTTGCAGCATTTTGACAGTTGGGCTTCCACCTTCGGAGAAACCATAACGGCTCTGGAGCTTGCCCCAGAGGGGTCAAGCTACCGCCCGAAAACAAGGTTTGCCAAGTTTCACAACCTGCCAGAGCTGATGCAGATGTTCCGTGAGGTAGCCGACATTCAGACTGCCGATATGCTGAAGCTCCCCGTGCCAAAGGTCAATTACCGCAATATCAAGGTCGCTCCGAGCGAAATCCAAACGGAAATGGTTGCTTCCCTCGCAAAGAGAGCCGAGAAAGTCCGTGACAGACTTGTAGAGCCGTATATCGACAATATGCTGAAAATCACAAATGATGGGCGCAAGCTGGCACTTGACCAAAGGCTAATCGACCCGATGCTGCCAGACTTTGAAAACAGCAAGGTCAACGCCTGCGTGGATAATGTGTACCGTATCTGGGCGGAAAATGCCGATACACGGGCGACGCAGCTTGTATTCTGCGACCTGTCAACGCCTAAAAACGACGGCACTTTCAATGTCTACGATGATATACGGACGAAACTGACCGACAAGGGTATCCCAGCGGAGCAGATACGCTTTATTCACGAAGCGACTACCGACGCACAGAAAAAGGAGCTGTTTGCAAAGGTCAGAAGCGGCGAAGTGCGTGTTCTTTTAGGCTCTACCCCGAAAATGGGAGCAGGTACGAATGTGCAAGACAGACTCAAAGCCATTCATAATTTGGACTGTCCGTGGCGATCGAGCGACCTTGAACAGCGGCAAGGGCGTATTGAACGGCAAGGTAATATGTTCCCAGAGGTTGAGGTCTATCGTTATGTTACTGAGCAGACCTTTGACGCCTACCTCTATCAGTTGGTAGAGAGCAAGCAAAAATTTATCAGCCAGATAATGACGAGCAAAAGCCCCGTCCGTTCTGCCGAAGATGTGGACGAGGTTGCGCTGTCCTTTGCCGAGGTCAAAATGCTTGCCACAGGCGATGAGCGTTTCAAGGAGAAAATGGATTTGGATATACAGGTATCAAAGCTGCGTGTACTCAAACAAAGCTATCTGTCCGAGCATTACGACCTTGAGGACAGGATACTCAAATTCTATCCGCAGACCATAAAGGAGTATGAGGAACGCATTGCAGGCTACGAAAGCGACACGGCACTTGCCGAGCAGCACAAGCCGCAGGGCGAGGATAAGTTCTGCCCGATGACCATAAAAGGCGTGACCTTTACCGAAAAAGCAGCCGCAGGCGAAATGCTCCTTGCCGTCTGCAAGGAAAATACTCTTGCAAATCCCGTGGAAATCGGCAGCTACCGTGGCTTTAGAATGGAGGTCTATTATGATACGCTCAACACCCATTACTGCCTAAACCTTTGCGGAAAAGCAAAGCACAAGGTGGAATTGGGCAGTGATGCACTCGGCAATCTGACCCGAATTGAAAATGAGCTTGCGAAAATCCCTGTAAAATTGGAGGTCGCAAAGACAAAGCGGACGGAAACTATCGAGCAGCTACAAACTGCAAAAGCAGAGGTTGAAAAGCCTTTTGCCTTTGAAGATGAGCTGCGGGAAAAGACGGAACGGCTGAACGCTCTCAATATCGAGCTAAATCTGAACGAGAAAGACCGTTCCGTTATGGATACCGAGCCAGACCAGAGCGAGGAGCAACCCGAAAGAAAATGTGCAAATCGAGAGAGATAATGCTGTTTGTATATTTGTAATGACCTTTTTGGGGCAGTATAATAGGTACAAGAAGTATTAAATCGGAGGTGAAAACCGTGCTTAATAATTTCAAATTTGAAACCTTTGTCGATGCGCACAGCAATATTTTCGAGGAATATCTAAGCTCTGTCATATCCAAGCTGCGAGAAACCAATTCCGAATACCGTTCCATAGAGGAAAAGATAGAAAGCCTTTACAGGCAGTATCCGAAAGTAATGGCGGTGTTCGATACGGAGAAATCAAGTGATTTATCTGAGCAGGAGTGTGCGGCACTGATAGAAATTCTGGAGCTTCGGGCAAGGCTCTGCGATATGCAGCAGGAAGCAATTTATTTCCGAGGCTGCTATGACAGCGTGGGTTATCTGAAAAAGGCAGGCATTTTATAACCGAGAACGGCGGCATTGGCGAAAGGTTGATGCCGCTTTTACATAGTTACCTCTGCTGGTGGAATTTTGTAGAATTTTGTGGTACAATATAAAAAAGTGTCAACTAAAAACTATGTATGATTGGAGAAATAAAAATGAAATTGCCTTTTAAGTGGATGAGAAAGAGAGTTTCAACGGCGCTCTCTGACATTAATAAGAAATTTAAAAAAACGGTATTATGTTTAGCAGAAAAAATTCTGTCACTATTTAAACATTTCAAAAATCTAATATTGAACATATTTAAGGCTATCAAAAACGGATTTCTCAGATTTTTGAAGTTTATATTACGAAACTTTTCCATCATCATATATTTATCATTATCTGCATTGTTTTTTGCTCTGCTAATCATATTGGTTGTTCATGATAGAATGGGAGAAGTGGATACGGCATTAAAGTATGTCTTATTACCCTTGTATATTTTTTCCGCCCTATTTTCTGGAAGAATTGCTTCGAAAAAAATAGAGCATAAAATCATGGTTATTTTACATCGGGAACCAGAATCTCGATGGGCAACGAAATCAGAAATTATAAAAAATGCAGATATTGAAAAGATTGACCCTAATATGGAAACTTATGATGCCGCGGGTTTGCCGTTTATTGTGAGTAAAAATGAACTTTATGTAGATAATAGTGAAGCTCATTCCTTAATAATTGGTTCAACTGGCAGTGGAAAAACAAGAAGATTAGTATTGCCGCTATTAAATATCTTAGCAAGAGCAGGACAATCAATAGTAGTAACCGACCCCAAAGGAGAGCTCTATGCAAAAACCAGTAGATTATTTAATTCTCTTGGTTATAATGTTATTTCCATAAATCTCAGGAATCCAAGTGAAGGTAATGCGTGGAATCCATTGAGTATCCCGTATGATTTTTATAATAAACTGGGATTGAGAGATAAGGCAATAGAGCTAATTTACGATTTAGGATTAAATATATTTTATGATAAATCAAATAAAAACGCTGACCCCTTTTGGGAGAGGTCTGCATCAAATTATTTTGCTGGATTAGTATTGGCACTTTTTGAAGATGCAAATGAGAAAGAAATTAATCTAAATAGTGTTATTAACATGAGCGAGAAAGGACAAGAAAAATATGGAGAAAACAATTATATAAAAGAGTATTTTAGCCTCAAGGACAAGACAAGTATATCATATACAAGTGCATCGGGTACAATTAATGCACCGAGTGAAACCAGAGGAAGTATTCTTTCTGTTTTTGAGCAGAAGTTGACAATTTTTTCCTCTAAAATTGAATTGTCAAAAATGTTATCATATAGTGATTTTTCGATGTCCGAAATTGGGACAAAAAGAACGGCTGTGTTTATTATAATGCAGGACGAAAAAAGCACATATCATCCACTTGTTAGTGCTTTCATAAAGCAGTGTTACGAAGTGTTAATAGGTACTGCTCAAGAGTATAGGGGAGCATTACCAATCCGAACAAATTTTGTACTTGATGAATTTGCTAATTTGCCCCCCATCACAGATATGAGTAATATGATAACTGCAGCCAGAAGCCGCAACATTAGGTTGAATTTGATTATTCAAGGTGCAGAACAATTAAATGCGCAATATGGAAAAGAAACTGCTGAAGTTATAAAAGGAAACTGTACAAATTGGTTTTTTCTCATTAGTAAAGAGCTACAATTGTTAAAAGATATTAGTGAACTTTGTGGTATTACAGAAGAGCAGATTGGAATAAACGAATTTCGTGAACGACCATTGGTTAGCATTTCACAATTACAACGCTTAAAAATTGGCGAAATATTGATACGCCGTGATAGGGAGCATCCATTTAGAGCTAATCTTCCCGATATTAGTGAGTATAGTTATTGGGATTGCACGGAGCACAATTCTGGTGAAGAAAATAAAGCAAGAGAAGATGTCTGCATCTTTGATATTCAAGAATTTGTTAAAAAATCCAAAAAAGAAGAAGTGCAATTTAATGTTGATGAGCTCGTAGCCCGTCTTGACAAAAAGATTGCGGAACTTGAAAAAGAAGAAAAGGAGGAAAAAGAAAAAGCAGAGAATGAAAAAAATGGAAAAAATGAACATGCTAAAAGGGTGAATCAGAGTAATGAAAAAGGAAAAAAAGGAAGCAAGAAAATACCTCCTTCTCATTAACTGATTTTACATAGCCGAGTGGTTTTCACTTAACGAAAATCACTCGGCTTTTTCTATTTCTGGAGGTGATTTGATTGAATGAGAAGCAGCAGACCCTATGTGCAGCTTGACCCTGCGGTTATCGAACAGGCACGGCAAATGGACTTGCTCTCCTATCTCAGAGCTTATGAGCCGAACAATCTGGTGCGTGTCGGCGGCAGCGTTTACTGCACCAGAGAACACGACAGCTTAAAGATTTCCAATGGCAAATGGTATTGGTGGTCGAGAGGTATCGGCGGTGTTTCCGCCCTTGACTATCTTATCAAGGTCAAGGATTACGGATTTGTAGAAGCCGTCGAAGCGCTGACGGGCGGTGCGGTTGAATGGACACCGCCGCAAACGCCGAAAAAAGACGAGCCGAAAGTTCTGCTATTACCGCCGAAGCACAGGGATTGTAACCGAGTAATGCAGTATCTTTTCGGGCGTGGTATAGATTATCAGCTCATACAGGAGTGCATTGCAGACGGTACGATTTACGAAAGTGCCGATTATCACAATGCCGTTTTTGTGGGCAAGGATAAAAACGGAACGCCAAAGTATGCAGCCTTGCGCAGCACGCTCGGCAGCACTTTCAAGCAGGACGCTTCGGGAAGTGACAAGCGATATTCGTTCCGACTGCTTGCAAAAGAGCCGATAAACACGGTGCATTTATTTGAAGCAGCCATTGATTTGCTGTCCTATGCGACCTATCTCAAATGCGAGGGCAAGGACTATCGGACACAAAATCTGCTCTCTTTGTCGGGCGTATATCAGCCAAAAAAGGAGCTGAGCGAGAGCAAAGTTCCCATTGCGCTGTCCACTTATCTCAAAGAAAATCCGCAAATCAAGACCGTTGTTTTGCACCTTGACAATGACAAAACGGGCAGGCTGTGTACTGCCGCCTTAACCGAATTATTGAAAAAGAACTATGAAATTGTTGATTCTCCGCCGCCTGTCGGCAAGGATGTCAACGATTTTTTAATGTCCTATCTGGGGCTTTCAAGGCAAAAGCCCGTCCGTGAAAGGAGTGATATCCGTTGATTGTGTAACAGTTTTTTGAAAAAAAGACAGCCAAACAGACCCCAAATTTAAGAACGAAAGTGAGGAAATGACGATTGAAAAACTATGATGTGACCCTTACCGCCCACTACGAAAAGACCGTTTCCGTTTGCGCCGACAGCCCCGAACAGGCGGCGGAGAAAGTCAAAATCATTCTCTTTGATACCGACCTTATCGAGTTTTCCGATGAGGATTTTGTCTGCGGCGAAGCCGATATTACCGAGCATAGCGAGGACGGTCTTGACGATACCGATGAGGAAGAATTGTCCGAAGAAGATGATTGTTCGGACTGTCCGTACTTCTGCCCCGTGTGCGGAAAATGTCTGTATGAGGACGAGTGCGAAGAATGATATGTCTTACCAAGCACTGAATTTGGCTAACCAAATTCGCTTGTTAGGGGGCTGCCCCTAATACCCCGTGAAAACAGAAAGGAGTTTGAGAATGAGTGAGTTTATATTTTTTATCATCGGCATAATGCTCGGCGGGCTGACGGGCGTTGCGATTATGTGCTGCTTGCAGATAAACCGTCTGTCCGAGAGAGAGGAAGTGAAAAATGCGAAAACGAAATGTGCAGATACTCTTCCGTCTGACTGAGGAAGAAGCTGAGCAGCTTAATGAGCTTGTGCGGAAATCGGGTCGCTCAAAAGAAGCCTTCCTCAGAGAAACGGTAAAGGGCTACCGCCTGTGCGAGAAGCCCGACCCAGAGTTCTATAAAATGATGCGTGAGCTGTCGGCTATCGGCAACCGTATCAATCAGCTTGCGGTCAAGGCAAACGCCCTCGGCTTTATCGACACGCCGATGCTCCGAGAGGAAGCGAGGAAATGGCACGAGTTTCAGATTGACATTCGTAAAAGGTATCTGCTTCCACGCAGGTCATCGTAATGGCGGTCTGCGAGATATGGGA
>OGYY01000781.1_pt1 | contig 31103 bp, 34 predicted proteins | sample 1576671 | NCBI WGS metagenome assembly OGYY01 (sample SAMEA3541593, study PRJEB24748) | human gut metagenome | biome: human gut; feature: human-associated habitat; material: faeces | place: China | collected 2012 | reverse complement strand
TGAGGAGAAAGTACTTGGTCACGCTGAAGTGCGTCAGACATTTAAAGCTTCCGGTGTGGGAACAATTGCAGGTGCTTATGTTCTGGACGGTACATTTGAAAGAGACTGCCAGACAAGAATTATGCGTGACGGCATTGTGATCTATGACGGAAAGCTTGCTTCCCTGAAGAGATTTAAAGATGATGTAAAAGAAGTAAGAGCAGGATACGAATGCGGATTCGTATTTGAAAATTATAATGATATCAAAGAAGGTGACCAGGTAGAATCCTTCAAAATGGTAGAAATCCCAAGATAGGGTTTTGCCTTGTCCTCCGAAAGGAGATGAAAGATTAATGAGAAAAAACAGTATCAAAAATACAAGAATTAATACAGAAGTTCAAAAGGAGCTTTCCAATATTTTGCGATCAGGGATCAAGGATCCCAGGATCGCTCCCTGGACTTCTGTGGTTGCGGTGGAGGTTGCTCCTGATCTGAAAACATGTAAAGCCTATATCAGTGTTCTCGGGGACAAAAAAGCCCAGGAGGACACAGTTGCGGGCCTTAAGAGTGCAGAAGGATATATCCGCCGGGAACTCGCACATAGTCTGAATATGAGAAATACTCCGGAAATACGCTTTATTCTGGATCAGTCCATTGAGTACGGCGTAAATATGTCAAAAAAGATTGATGATGTAACCAAAGGTCTGGATTCAAAAGGAGATGCGGATGAATCAAAATAAATGGAAGGAAATCCTGAAGGGTAAGACTTCTGTTGCAATCGGAGGCCATGAGCGTCCGGACGGAGACTGTATCGGCTCTTGCACGGGGCTGTATCTTTACCTGAAACAAAACTATGAGAATATAGAAGTTGATCTTTATCTCGAACAAATCCCGGAGACATTCCAGGTAATCAGAGGAACTGAACATATACGGCACAGTATTCCGGAGGAGAAACAATATGATCTGTTTATCTGTCTGGACTGCGGCGACAAAGAAAGACTTGGATTTTCCGTCCCATTATTCCAAAATGCCGGAACCACTTTATGTATCGACCATCATATCAGCAACACTGAATTTGCGGATGAAAATTATATTGTGCCGGATGCAAGTTCCACTTCAGAGCTGGTATATCGTCTGCTGGATAAGGAGAAGATTGAAGAAACAGTGGCAGAAGCGCTTTATATGGGGATCGTTCATGATACCGGTGTGTTTCAGTATTCCTGCACAAGTCCGGATACGTTGAGGGCGGCGGCAGATCTTCTTTCCAGGGGGATCAACGCCCCGGCACTGATCGAGCATACTTTTTATGAAAAAACATATGCACAGAATCAGATTTTGGGGCGAGCGCTGCTGGAAAGTATTGTGTTTATGGATGGGGCGTGTATTTTCACTTCATTGACGAAAGCAGTCATGCAGTTTTATGGTGTGACTGCAAAAGAGCTGGAAGGAATTGTCAGCCAGCTTCGTGTGACAAAAGGAGTAGAGGTCGCAATTTTTATGTATGAGCTGGAGCCGAATGTATACAAGGTGAGTCTGCGTTCCAAAGAAAAGGTTGATGTGAGCAGGATTGCCAGATACTTCGGCGGAGGCGGACATGTGCGAGCTGCGGGCTTCACTATGCCGGGAACGGTACATGATGTCATTAACAATCTGTCAAAGCAGATTGAACTGCAGCTTGGACCAAAAGAGAAAACAAAGAGTGAGGCATAACAGATGATACACGGAATATTAAATGTGTATAAAGAACAGGGATACACTTCCCATGATGTTGTTGCAAAACTTCGGGGAATTACGAAACAAAAAAAAATCGGTCATACAGGGACGCTTGATCCGGATGCGGAAGGCGTCCTTCCCATATGCCTCGGAAGTGCTACAAAAATATGCAGTCTTTTGACAGACAGAAGCAAAACATACAGGACGGTGCTGCTTCTTGGGCAGACGACAGATACACAGGATGTTTCCGGCAACTGTCTGGAGAGCCAATCTGTCAGTCATTTGACAGAAAGTCAAGTGAAAGAAGCAATCCTGAAATTTGAGGGGGAATATGAACAGGTACCACCTATGTATTCAGCGCTCAAAGTAAATGGGAAAAAGCTGTATGAACTTGCACGGGAAGGGAAGACAGTAGAACGCTCCGCAAGGAAAGTTGTGATCCATGACATAAAGATAGAAAAGATAGAACTTCCCCGGGTATGGATGGAGGTTTCCTGTTCCAAAGGTACCTATATTCGTACACTGTGCAATGATATTGGCGGTGTACTTGGAACCGGAGGATGCATGGAGAAACTGAAAAGAACCAGGGTGGGGGAACTGCCCATTGAAAACAGCCTTACTCTGGGAGAAATACAGAATCATATGGAGGAAGGAACACTTAATGAAATCCTTCTTCCGGTTGACCATTTTTTCAGAAAGTATCGTAAGATCACTGTAGGAAAAGAGGAAGAAAGGTTTCTGTATAATGGCAACAGTTTTTTCATCCCTCATTTAAAAGAAAAACCCGATGATAAAGAGCTGGTGAGAATGTATAACAGAGAGGGAAACTTTATTGCGCTTTACCGGTACAGCGGGAAGACAGAACGATTTGAGACAGAAAAGATGTTTTTAAATGACAGGCAATAGAAGCAGACTACGATGGAAGGGATAGATATGCAGTATATAAGAGGAATTGAATCCTACAGCTGTGGAGAGAGAAGTGCTGTGACGCTGGGAAAATTTGACGGGCTTCACAGAGGACATCAAAAGCTGGTGGAAAGAGTACGTGAATATGCAAAGACAGAAGGGGTAAGAAGCATTGTATGTGCTTTTGATATGCTTCCTCTTCGCGAGAGGATGCACATGCCCGGTAAAGTGCTGATGACAAAGGAGGAAAGGGCAGATCATCTGGAAGGAAAGGTTGATTTTCTGGTAGACTGTCCATTTACCGAGAAATTCAGTGAAATGGAAGCCGAGGATTTTATTCGGGACATACTGGCGGATACCTTCCATGCCTCATATGTTGTGGTGGGAACGGATTTTCACTTTGGTCATGGGAAGAAGGGAGATGTGCGTATGCTGGAAAAATACCAGGAAGAATACGGATATCACCTGGAAGTAATTGAGAAGGAACGCTATGGAGAACGTGTGATCAGCAGCAGTTATATCCGTGAAGCACTCAAAGAAGGGGATATGTCTCTGGCAGAGACTCTTCTTGGATACCCGTACAGTGTGACAGGGATCGTAGAACACGGAAAACAGCTTGGAAGAACCCTGGGTTTTCCCACAATTAATGTGGCGCCTCCCCAAGAGAAACTCCTCCCGCCCAATGGCGTTTATTTAGGGCAGATTTGTATGGACGGAATCTGGTACAATGCTATAGGAAATGTAGGGGTGAAACCTACTGTGACAGACAGCGGGCGTATGCTGGTGGAAAGTTATCTGATCGGATACAGCGGGGATGCGTACGGAAAAGAAACAAAGATCCGTATCAGGCATTTTTGCAGGCCGGAGAAGAAATTTGCAGATGTTCAGGATATGAAAAATCAGGTAAATGCAGATATTGCACATGCCGAAGCGTTTTTTGCGGAAAAGGCCGGATATCCGGAATAGAAAAGGCTGCTTGAAAAAGCATCTGGGTAAAAGCGAAGAGTATTTGAAGAAAAGGTTTACAATACAGAAGTCCTGTGTTATACTAGGCAGGTATGAACAGCCGGTGTTCGGTAACTGGATCACTCCGACCATTACTTAATGCGGGCCAAGTAGAAAGAATATAAGGAGGAAAACAAAATGATAACAAAAGAGCAGAAAGCACAGATTATTGCTGAATACGGAAGAGGAGAAGGAGATACAGGATCTCCGGAAGTGCAGATCGCAATTCTGACAGCAAGAATCAACGACCTGACAGATCATTTCAAAGCAAATCCGAAGGATCATCATTCCAGAAGAGGACTTCTGAAAATGGTTGGTCAGAGAAGAGGTCTTCTGGCTTATCTTAGAAAGAAAGATATCGAAAGATATCGTGCACTGATCGAAAGACTTGGACTTAGAAAATAGTGCAAATTTGGAAAAACGCTCGTTAGAGCGTTTTTTTAGTGCAATAAGAAATGGATTTGTTTAATATATACTCCTTGTATTGGCAATATCAATAAAAAGAAAATAATATAGATATTTTCAATATGCAACGGTAATTTATGAGATTGTGGCATTGATTTTTATTAGATATAATTATTTTAGTTTAGTAAAAATGAACATTGTTACAAAATAAAAAGCGTTAGATCTTTAAAGAAGGTGATAAAGTGCAACTGCATCAGTTGAGATATATCGTAAAAGTAAGTCAATTAGGAAGTTTTTCGCTTGCAGCTAAAGAGTTATTTGTAACACAGCCTACATTATCACAGCAGATTATTAATTTGGAAAAAGAATTAGGAGTAAAATTATTCGTAAGGCAATCAAAAAATGTTTCTGTGACACCAGCAGGAAATGATTTTGTAAAATATGCAAGACATATTCTTGCAGAAATAGATGTGTTATCTGAGCATATGAGAGAGTTTACTTCTTTAGAAAGAGGAATGACTAATGTGGGAATAATGTGGAGTGCCAGTTATTTAGGAATCAGTCAGAAAATACAGGAATTTTCTGATAAATTTCCTAAAGTAGAAGTAAATATTGAAATTGATGGAAGCCATATCCTGCCAACGAAGATTTTAGAGAGACAGGTAGATGCAATCTTCTATGTAAACACAGGAGATGAATTGAATAGAGAGGAAATATTATGTAAAAGAATTATAGAAAATAAAATGATGGTTATTGTCCCACAAAATCATCACTTAAGCGAAAAAGAAACAATAAGTTTTGAAGATCTGCGAAGGGAAATGTTGCTTTTGCCTTCGACAGATGAAAATTTGAAGCACACTTTAAAATATGAATTTTTAAAACGGGGAATTGCACCTAAAATTTTTTGCGAATCTAATCTTGCAGATGTAATGATACGATTAGCTGGAGAGAAAATGGGAGTAGCGTTCGTGTCGGAAAAAGTTGCAGAAGGAATGCTTACACCCGCTGTAAAAATGATTCCGTTGGAACCGATAATGGATCGCTCTATTTTTTTTGCTGTGAGAAAAGAAGCTTTAAGTAATCCTGTTGTAGAAGAACTGGTAAAATTCATTTTTAAAAAGTATCAACAAGTGATATAGATTTTACTTATCTTTAAAAAGTGGCAATTGTTAAAACCTATATTCATTGAAAGGGCAGAAATGAGCATGCTATAATACAACTACTCTAGAGGAAAATAAGGCAATGAAAGGAAGAAGTAAAATGAATAGAGGCAGATCACTGGCTTTGCTGCTTGTAGCGACAGCAGTGCTGGGCGCAATGTCAGGGTGTCAGAAGACAGATGACGGTGCTAAAGAAGAAACTAAAAATCAGGACATGGCAGGAAGTGAAGCAAATGTATCTGATCTGGGGACCGTAATTGTAGGTATGGATGGCGCTCATGCACCATATTGTTCATTAAATGAAGATATAAATGAACTGGAAGGCTTTGAAGTTGATATGATGAATGAGGTCAGCCAAAGGACAGGGCTGGAAATGGAAATAGAAGTGACAAGCTGGGAAGGTATTTTTGGAATGCTGGACAGTGGACAGTTAACAACAATTGCCTGCTCTGTGGAACCAAATGAAGAAAGAGAAGAAAAATATGATTTCTCAGACCCTTATATTGAAATAGGTAAAAAGTTTGCTGTAGCAGAAGGACAAGGAGAAAATGTTGCGGAAATTCAAGATTTAAATGGAATGAGGATCGGGTGCCGTACCGGAGGAAATGCAGTAGAACAATTAGAAGAGCTGATGCAAGAGAATAATATTAAATTTGAAATTGTACCATATGAAGGTGGCGGAATGGAGTATGATCTTTCGTTGGGAAGAATAGATGCATTTTATGCTCCGGAAATCTCTATTCAGTTGAGCATCGATTCAGGAGAGTTCCAGATAGAGATGTCTTCGATTCCAGAAATTTATCCCTCTACCTGCGCATATCCATTTGCTAAGGATGGGGAAAATACAGAAGAATTAATTTCTTTATATAATCAAGCTATTAAAGAAATGAAAGAAGATGGGACTTTAAAAGAAATCTCTGAAAAGTGGTTTAATTTAGATGCAACAAGTAATTAAAAGAGGAGCTGCGTTTTTGCGCAGCTCTTTATTATTCAGTGAGGTAAAAGATGAATTTTGATCTTAAATTTGCGATTGAAAAAATGCCAATGATTGCCCAATATATGGGAAATACAATATATTTGTCATTATTTTCTATGGTGTTCGGCTTAATATTGGCGATTATCATTGTACTTCTCAGATACTATCGTGTGAAAGGTCTGCAAAAAATATTGCAGTTTTTTGTTGATTTTTTCAGAGGGACGCCGCTGGTGGCACAGCTTTTCTTCATATATTATGGATTAGCAGCTGCTTTTCCGATATTCAGCAAATTGGATGGATTTACGGCAGCTGTAATTGGCATGAGTTTAAATGGAGCAGCATATATGTCTGAAAATCTGCGCGCGGCACTCCTTGCTGTCGATAAAACGCAGACAGAAGCTGGTCTCTCCTGCGGCATGAAGAATTTAGAAATCATGAGATATATTGTTTTCCCACAAGCAGCGCGTATTGCAGTTCCTACTATAACAAATGATTTTATTAATTTAGTAAAAGGATCCTCCATGGCATTTGTTTTGGGAGTAAGGGAATTGATGGCTCAAACTTCCATAGTTGGAGCAGTATCATATAAATATTTTGAATGCTATTTTGATGTGATTATTATTTATTTTATTCTGAATAAGTTATTGCATTTAGCAGAAAGAGTTTTAGAACAATATTTGTCAAAAAAGAGGTAAGAATAAAAATGATTACAGTAAAAGAATTATATAAATCATTTGGGGTGTTAAACGTTCTGAATAATATTAATTGTACAATAAAAAAGGGAGAAATCGTTGCTGTTATTGGACCATCGGGCACAGGGAAAAGCACATTTCTTAGATGTCTGAACTTTTTGGAAATGCCTGACAGAGGGATAATTTCTCTTGATGGATATACAGTAGATGTGGAGCATTGTATAAAAAAAGATATTTATGAATTACGGGAAAAAAGTACGATGATTTTTCAAAATCACTCCTTATTTGCAAATAAGACAGTTTTGGAAAATATGACCCTGCCTTTGATTATTGCTAGAAAAATGCCTAAAAAAGAGGCGCAGCAAATAGGGGAGGAAATTCTCGAAAAGATAGGGCTGTATGACAAAGCTAAATGTTACCCTTCTGAATTATCTGGCGGACAGCAGCAGCGTGCTGGAATAGGCAGGGCAATGGCGCTAGATAGAAAGATTATGCTATTAGATGAACCAACTTCTGCTCTGGATCCGGAATTATCAGGTGAAGTATTGGAGTTAATAAGGAAATTGGCAAATACGCATGATACGACAATGGTAATAGTGACTCATGAAATGGCATTTGCAGAAAGGATTGCGGATCGGATTTTCTATATGAATCACGGAGTGATTGTGGAGGAAGGACCGGCTAGGCAGTTATTGTCCAATCCGCAAAAAGAAGAGACGAAAAAATTTCTTGAATACTATCGGAAAGTTCATAGACTATAATAAAAATCCAGAAAAAAATTGCGTTCCCTTTTTTCCGAAATAGCTAAAACAGTCATCCCAGTATAGAATGCCCGAAAGACCGGGATGAGGACAGGGAATAAAATGTACATTTTCCGGAAGCATACTTTGGTATATAGGATCTCCTATGACAGAATCATAGGGGCCATGAGTTGTATAAAATTCAGTGATAGAATGCTCGGAAAGAATTTGAGAATCCCCTTCGCAAGCAAAATTTGGATCCAGTGAGAAGAGACTAATGATATCCGCTTTTCTGTAGCCAAACTCATTGATCAGGCAACTGCGCATTGCGTTGGCATTTATCTGATCTGCAATGATTAAAGCGGTTTTACCTAAAGCATTTGCTGTGCATTTGAGGGAGGAAGGATTCTTTTCTATAGGCATGCCAAGAAAAAAGTTTTTTAATGCTTCAAAAAAGGCAAAGTACTCAATTGTTCCAACAGGAAAACCAACAATATATGGGATTTTATACTTTTTAGACAGCATATCAGCGGCAAAAAGTCCAGATGCTGATGTAGCAACTAATAAGTTGGCTTTGTGGACTGAAGCAATTGAATTTAAATCTCCTCCATGCCCCCAGCAAACAACAGAGTCTGCACCAGCGGATTTTAATAAATCTATATATTCACATATAGAAGTATCATCCCAGCCATCTAAAGGGGTGGCGCCCAAAATGTGCACTTCTGATGAGTGAGGAGAAATGATATGAGTATTTGTAAATTTATTAATTAATTGGAATAATAGCTTTTTTTGTCCAACTTCATATGTATCAAGACCTGTTGTAGAAACTGAAAAAACAGGGAGTCCTGTTTCTTTTTCTAATTTTTTTTCTAAAGCAGAAAGGTCTGTACTGATAATTGTGGAAACTGGACCGCCAACTAAAGCGATCGCCTTAGCAGAAATATGCAATAGGGCATTTTTAATTTTTTGAATCAGAAGAAGATCTATTCCTTTAATGGCATCGATTTCTGTAACGGAAAAGGAAAAGCTTTTGGGAATCGTATTAAAGCTTTGAAAACGAGGTTCTGAATAATAAAGTGTTTGACCATTGCAACCGTGTGGATCCAAGAAAACAGTAAGCACATCCATTTCAAATAAAAGTGAAGATACACCGGCATAGTCAGGGGCTGGTGAAGGAAGAAACTGGTATAAATTTTTCATTTATATACTCCTTTCATATGTATTCCATTGACGTTTTAAAGAGACAAGATTGGTGGTTGCTGTATGTTGATGTATTGGTGGAGATAATAGCTGCTCCATTTGACTCAACAAAACGTCTAAAGAGGAATAGTCAATATAGGGAAAATGAATGGGAGCATCTAAAGTTTTGGGGGAACCCTTCAAATAAAGTAATGGTACGCCAAAACTAACATCAAAGTTCACGGGACTATTTATTAAATTCCATAAAGCCGGATGTGTATCAAAATATATGAGAGTATCCGGACTTTTTTGGGCAATTTCTTTTAACAAAGGAAGATCTGAAGGACCTGCTTTCCGAAGGAAAATGGCTTTTAATTGATATCCTAAATTTAGGACATCGAGGGCGGCGTCTAATGTCGAAAATATATTTCTTTCTCCAACGGCACAGGTAAGAGAGCGGGCATGTTTTTGAATTTTTCTGCTCAGTTCCTTGGAATGATGAAAAAAGATATCATCATTTATTCTTATTTTTAATAACGCAGAGAGTTGGGTGTAATAATTGTGAATTTTATCTGCATTGTATGTTGGGGAAAAGTAAAGATAAGGAATACCAAATTTCTTTTCCATGTTTTTGGCAGAGGTTATAGCTTTTTCATTAACAACAATATTTAAAATAGAGTTTGTCATTTTATCGCATTCATCTAAAGAAGAAAAATCCCCCATATAAAATAAATCTGTGATACCTGCCTGCTTTAAAAGGAGTGGGAGGTCGCTTTCTGTTTTAGGTGAGTTGAGTTTACCTAATATGTTAATGCTCCTTTGACCTGGATTCCGCTTTGTCGATTTTAGCAGTCCATAAATGGCGGTATACATATGATACTGTCCGTTTCTCGGGGTACCTTTTATAATTGGTCCCATAATCTGATAGGTTACTCTAAGATGAAAACGTTTAGCAAGCTGAGTACAAATTGAGTCATAATCAGTATTGAGCAGAGCGTCAATACAGGTTCCGCATAATATCAGACCCTGTAGTTTAATAGGAGTTTTAGCAAGAATTTCTTCCGTTGCAAGATGGATTTTGGCGGAATAGTCTCCAGAAATAACTTCTGACTCAGATAAATTTAGTATCCAGGCACGTCCTGAATTATATATTCCCCGTCCAGTTTCAGATAAGTGGAGACTGCAGCCTAAAGGGGAAATGATTAGAGTGGCAGTTTCAGGGATTTTGAGAGGAGTGGTTGTAGGAATATCACCACCATCGCCATCGTCAGGGCCGGGACACAATACTTTGAGTTCTAAATTTGCATTAATTCTTTGAGGAATTGGGATTTTTTTTTCAATCATACTAATTAATTGGTGGATATTTATAGTTATGTCCATTATAAATCCTCCTCTACAAGTGCCTGCGCTAACTGAAGGAATTTTTGAGAAATATTTAAATTTGGGTTCCCTTCAATAACGGTCATTCCTTGATTTTCAAAAAGTTGTACGTGTGCGTCTCGTGGGATATCAGCCAATATGGGTAAATTGTTCTGGAGGGAAAAATTTGTCACAATGTCAAGTTCAGACGGAATATTTCTTCGATTCAGGATGATTCCTTGAGCAGAAGCATAACCACAGTCCTGAAAATTCGTAATAGCATGATAAATATTTTGTGCAGCAAATAAAGACATTTTTTCTCCTGAAGTTACAATTAAAACTTTTTCTGCATATCCACTTCTAATAGGCGTAGCAAAACCACCACATACAACATCGCCAAGTACATCATATAGAACAATGTCTGGGTTGAGGATATTGAAGGCATCCAGTTCCTCAAGCAAATTAAAAGTTGTTGTAATTCCTCTTCCGGCACAGCCGATACCGGGAGTCGGGCCACCAGCCTCAATACAATAGATGCCATTATAACCAATTTGGACAATATCATTTAACGAAGGATAAGTTTCTTGTTCGCGCAGGTAATCCATAACAGAAATAACATGTTGCGAACCAAGAAGATTGGAAGTGGAATCTGCTTTTGGATCACATCCTATTTGCATGACGCGGTATCCTAATAAACTGAAGGCAGCGGAAAGAGAACTGGTAACTGTTGATTTTCCAATACCGCCTTTCCCATATATTGCAAATTTTTTCATTTTTCATCACTCTTTCTTATTCATATTCTCTTGTAATATAAAAGATAGATAAAAAAAGATCTACAAATTTTCATTTACTTTGTTATTAACTATAGAAAAGGGAAGAGTGTATTGTTTAAAACTATATATCTAGATTTGTTTTAGATTCAAAATTAACAGTAGCGCATTCGGGTTATATATGCTATAATATTTTAGACTGCGAGCGGGAGAAAAATCCCGAGACCACTGAAAAGCGTATTTGTCTCAAATACTTTTTTCAGTAGTTTCGGTATTGCCTGCTGCAGCATAAAAGTAAGATGAAGGAGAATGACATGTACAAGAAGTATGAAATGGAATTAGCCGGAAGAACTCTGTGCGTGGATGTAGACAGAGTGGCAAAGCAGGCAAACGGTGCGGTTTTAATGCACTATGGGGATACGACAGTGCTGTGTACGGCCACAGCGTCAGAAAAGCCGCGTGAGGGAATTGATTTCTTTCCCTTAAGTGTAGAATATAATGAGAGAATGTACGCAGTTGGAAAGATCCCGGGAGGATTTAACAAGCGTGAGGGGAAAGCATCTGAAAATGCGATCCTTACCTGCCGTGTAATTGACCGCCCGATGCGTCCTCTTTTCCCAAAAGATTACAGGAATGATGTTACACTGGAAAATCTTGTGTTGTCTGTAGATCAGGACTGCTCACCGGAGCTTACAGCTATGCTGGGAGCAGCAATTGCAACCTGTATTTCAGATATTCCTTTTGACGGTCCGATTTCCACTACTCAGGTAGGACTGGTTGATGGAGAATTTGTATTCAATCCGACAGCAGCACAGAAGGAAGTTTCAGAACTTTCCCTTACCGTTGCTTCTACGAAGGAAAAGGTGATCATGATCGAAGCAGGAGCAAACGAAGTTCCGGAAGAGCGCATGATCGAGGCAATCTATGCAGCTCATGAGCTGAATCAGAAGGTGATCGCATTTATTGATCAGATCGTGGCAGAATGCGGTAAGCCGAAGCATTCCTATGAAAGCTTTGCAGTTCCGGAAGAACTGTTTGCAGCGATCCGGGAGATCGTAACTCCGCAGGAGATGGAAGAAGCAGTCTTCACAGATGACAAACAGACAAGAGAGGAAAACATCCGCCAGATTACAGATAGACTGGAAGAAGCCTTTGCAGATAATGAAGAGTGGCTGGCAAAACTTCCGGAGGCAGTATATCAGTATCAGAAGAAAACGGTACGTAAGATGATTCTGAAAGATCATAAGCGTCCGGACGGAAGAGCAATTGACCAGATCCGTCCTCTTTCAGCAGAAATCGACCTGATCCCAAGAGTACACGGTTCTGCTATGTTTACAAGAGGACAGACACAGATCTGTACTATTACGACTCTGGCTCCTCTTGCAGAGGCACAGAGACTGGATGGGCTGGACGAGGCAGAGACATCCAAGCGGTATATGCATCACTATAATTTCCCGTCCTACTCTGTAGGTGAGACAAGACCGTCCAGAGGACCGGGACGTCGTGAGATCGGCCATGGGGCTTTAGCAGAGCGCGCCCTTGTTCCTGTACTTCCGGATGAAAATGAATTTCCATATGCGATCCGTACTGTATCAGAGACATTCGAATCCAATGGATCCACTTCACAGGCAAGTATCTGCGCATCATCCATGTCTCTGATGGCTGCCGGAGTACCGATCCATTCTGCAGTTGCAGGAATTTCCGCAGGTCTCGTGACAGGAGATACAGATGACGATTATCTTGTACTGACTGACATCCAGGGACTGGAAGACTTCTTTGGAGACATGGACTTCAAGGTGGCTGGTACACATAAGGGTATTACAGCAATCCAGATGGATATTAAGATCCATGGATTGACAAGACCGATCATTGAGGAAGCGATCGCCGCTACAAAGAAAGCGCGTACCTATATTCTTGATGAGGTTATGTCAAAGGCAATCAGCGAGCCGAGACCGGAAGTGGGACCGTATGCTCCGAAGATCATCCAGATGCAGATCGATCCTCAGAAGATTGGCGATGTAGTAGGCCAGAGAGGGAAGACAATCAACGCTATTATTGAGGAGACTGGAGTTAAGATCGATATCACAGACGATGGCGCTGTATCCATCTGCGGAACAGAAGCAAAAGGAATGGAGAGAGCGAAACGTCTGATCGAGATCATCGTCAGTGATTTTGAAGCCGGACAGGTACTGGAAGGCAAAGTGGTCAGCATCAAAGAATTTGGTGCATTCCTTGAGTTTGCCCCAGGTAAGGAGGGAATGGTTCACATTTCCAAGCTTTCCAAAGAACGAGTAAAACAGGTGGAAGATGTACTGACACTTGGAGATGTAGTAAAGGTTGTATGCCTTGGAAAAGATAAGATGGGACGTTTCTCCTTCAGCATGAAGGACGTTGCAGAATAAGAAAAAGAGAAAATGACAGAGGGTCATATGCGAATGCATATGGCCTTTTTTCTTGTAATAAAATGCTCTGCCTTACATATATATGGGTTAAAGAGGTGGACAAAGATGGAAAAAAACAGAGTTTTAAAAATCCTTCCCGGCAGGGTCAGAGAGATGATAGAGAAGGAGATTGATACTTATGAGGGACTTCAGGAGATCAAGCTTAGAACCGGAAAACCGCTTCTGATAAGATGCGGAGGGGAGGAATACATTCCCGGAAGAGGACATCCCTATATCGTGACAGCGGAGGACGTCAGGGAGACCATTGACTACGCCAGCAATTATTCCCTCTATGCTTATGAAGAGGAAATGAGGCAGGGGTTTATTACGATTGAAGGAGGACACCGGGTAGGCATGACAGGACAGGCAATCCTGGAAAAAGGACAGGTAAAGAATCTGAAATATATTTCCTCGGTAAATATCCGCATTTCTCATGAGGTACAAGGATGCGCGGATCAGGTGTTTCCCTTCATTCTGTGCAGACGCCAGCTTAAGCATACGCTGATCATATCGCCGCCCGGGTGCGGGAAGACCACGCTCCTTCGGGACATGATACGGCAGATATCCGACGGCAACCAATATATAAAAGGGATGACAGTGGGGGTAGTGGATGAAAGATCGGAAATTGCCGGATGCTATATGGGAGTGGCACAGAATCATCTTGGCATCCGCACGGACGTACTGGATGGATGCCCGAAAGCAGAAGGGATGATCATGCTGATCCGATCTATGGCTCCCCAGGTTATTGCAGTAGATGAGATTGGCGCCCGGGAAGATGTACATGCCATCGAATATGCCATGCACTGCGGATGCAGAATGCTGGCTACCATGCATGGTGCCTCAATCGAGGAACTTAGGAGAAAGCCTGTGTCGGGGAAAATGATGGAAGAAAAGAGATTTGAACGATATATCATACTGGAAGGGAAGGCGAAGATCCAGGGGATATATGATGAAAACGGGAAACTTATGGAGAAGAAGATATGATGCTGCAGGCGGTGGGAGGGACTCTTGTTATTGCTTCAGCCTTCCTTATAGGATGGAGAGCTTCAGAGGACCTGGAAAAGGAATACCGGCAGCTGGGAGAACTTCAGAGGATCAGCAGTATGCTGCAAGGGGAAATCCGTTATGCCAGAGCCTTTCTGGCAGAAGCCTTTGGCAGCATTGCACGGACAGCACAGGAGCCGTACAAGAGCTGGATGCTGGAAATGCATCAAAGGATGAATGCAAAGGAAAGCGGAAGCTTTGCATGTATCTGGGAGAAGACGGCCAGAGAATGCCTGGCGGATCTGTCCATTAGCGATATAGAGAAAAGAAGACTTTATGATCTGGGAAAATATTTGGGCAATGCAGATACACAAATGCAGCTGACCCATTTGAAAATGTATGAAGAACAGCTGGAGATCTTAAGGGCGGAAAAGCGTCAGAGTCTGCATACAAAGAAAAAGCTGTACCGGGTTCTGGGAGCCGCCGGGGGAATATTTTTGGCAATACTGCTGATATAAGGAGGCATTCATGGAAGTAAATCTGATCTTTAAAATAGCAGCTGTGGGAATACTGGTATCGGTGTTAAGTCAGGTACTGAAACACAGCGGAAGGGAGGAACAGGCTTTTCTCACCAGTCTTGCCGGACTGCTTTTGGTACTCTTTTGGATCGTTCCTTATATTTATGATCTGTTTGCGGCGATACAGGAGTTGTTTTCGCTGTAGATCCTAAGAAGCAGGGAAATACAAGGAAAGAAGGGGAAAAATGAGTATGCTGCAGATTGGTCTCCTGGGCGTGGCGGGGGCATTACTTGCAATACAGTTCAAGGGAGGAAAAACAGAATACGGGATTTATATATGTGCGGGAATCAGCCTTATCATCTTTTTGGGCATTTTAAGCCGACTTACAGTGGTGCTTGATATTATGGAGGAAATTGCGGGATATATTGACATTGCGCCTGCTTATACAGGAATGCTGATAAAAATGCTGGGCATTACATATGTGGCGGAATTTTCTTCCGCCATATGCCGGGATGCCGGATATCAGACGATCGCACAGCAGATTGAAATTTTCGGAAAGGCAGTGGTTCTGGTTCTGGGATTGCCGGTAATCCTGGCTCTTTTGGAAATGATAAGGGATTTTTTGGCATGAGACGAAAGATAGCAAGGGTATTCGGCGTAACTTTACTGCTTCTTTCCTTCCTTTTCCTGTGGGGGAGCAAAGAGATACCGGTTAAGGCGGCTGATATTGCGGAAAATGAAAAAGCGGAATATGAAGCGGAAACAGAATATGAGGAGACGGAAGCAGGAGACGTTCGGGCGTACATGGAGGAGAAACTGGAATTTGACGATATTAATCGGGAATTGGAGGGATTGTTTCCTGATGAAAAGCTGGATTTTGGAGAGACAGTGCTCCAGATCCTGTCAGGGGATCTCTCTGTTTCGGCGGACCTTTTAAAAAGACTGTGTGCAGATCAGCTCACTTATGCGTTTCAGGTAAATCGGGAAAGCTTAATACACATGCTTTTGATTGCTTTGATCGCAGCGATCTTTACAAAATTTGCAGATGTATTCGATTCCAGGCAGATTTCAGATATCAGTTTTTATATTTTGTACATGTTGATGATCGCTCTTTGTCTGAATGCATTTCAGAGTGCTGCAGAATGGACGGAAGATGGAATCCGGCTCCTCGCTGATTTCATGCAAGCATTGTGTCCGGTATATTTTCTGGCAGTTTCTCTGGCAAAGGGGAGCGTTACGGCAGCGGCTTTTTATAATCTTATTTTATTACTGATCTTCCTGATTGAACTTTTGATCATTGGTTTCCTTTTGCCGGTAATACACATTTATATGATGATGAAGGTGCTCAACTATCTTTCGGAAGAAGAATATCTGTCACGCTTTACAGAGCTGATAGAAACAGTGGTATCCTGGACACTGAAAACAATGCTTGCATGTGTGATCGGGCTGAATACCATACAGGGGCTGATCATGCCTGCTGTGGACAGTGTGAAAAGGAGCGCAGTGGCAAGAGGCGTGGAAGCGATCCCCGGTATCGGAGACGCTGTAAGCGGAACCGCGGAAGTGATTTTGGGAACGGCTGTTGTAGTGAAAAACGGAGTGGGAGCAGCCGGAGCAGTCATATGTTTTGCATTGTGCCTTGCACCCCTTATCCAGATTGGAGTAATGGTACTTTTCTATAAACTTGCGGCAGCTTTAGTGCAGCCGGTGGCAGATAAACGGCTTACCGGCTGTATTGGAGGAATGGCGGATGGCTGTCAGCTCCTGATGCGCATGATATTTACGGCAGGGATTCTTTTTTTGATAACCATCGCAATTGTTGCGGCAACGACAAGCAGCGTATAAAAGAAAGAGGGGGAAAATACATGTTCCAGTATCTTTATGATTGGATGCAAAGTACTGCCTATTTTATGATACTTATTACAATTCTGATGCATGTTATCCCAAATCAGGGATACCAGAAATACATTCGTTTTTTTACGGGAGCGCTTCTTGTCATCCTCCTTTTAACACCTGTCTGGAAGCTGACAGGAATGGGCGAGGACATACGGAAGATTTATGAGGGGAGTGATTATGAAAAAGCGGTAGAAAGGATCGAAGAAGCAGGCGCCGATCCTGGAGATATGGGACAGCAAAGAACCGGAGAAGTCGGGAAAGCAGGAGAAGAGGAAACGGAGATCAAGGTGGAGGAGATTCAGATTGGAAGGTGAAAAAAGAGGAAAAATAGGGGAGCGCTTTTTGAAAATATTAGGACAGAGAAAATTTCCAAAAAAGGACAGTCTGGTGATCCTCCTTTTATGCGGGGTTCTCCTTTTGGTCATAGCCCTCCCTGTATCGAAAGGGGAGACGGATGAAGAGGGGATGGCAGAAGAAAGGAGGGCTGCCGGAATGTCAGAGACGGATGGAGAAAATTATGCTGATTATCTGGAAACACGGCTTGAAGACACCCTGTCACGGGTGTCGGGAGTTGGGAAGGTAAAAGTTATGGTGACTCTGGGATCCACAGCAGAAAAGGTCATTGAAAAGGACAGCCAGACAGAGAGTGAAAATGTAACGGAGGAAGACAGCCAGGGCGGAGTCCGCTCTACAGTAAGGAACTCCTCAGATGTAGTTACCGTATATGGAGAGGAGGAGCAGGGGGAAGGAGGGACGCCCTATGTAACAAAGGAGCTGAGCCCGAAAGTAGAGGGAGTTGTAGTGATTGCGGAAGGAGGGGATAAGGGAGTTGTGGTACAGAATATAACGGAAGCGGTCCAAGCATTATTTGGAGTAGACACGCATAAAATTAAGGTAATGAAGCTTAATGAAAAATAAGGAGGAGAAAAGTGAAAAAAATATTCAGAAAAAATCAGATTATTATTGCCGCACTTGCAGTTATGATCGCGGCCGCCGGATATCTTAATTATTCCGGGCGCCTTTTTGGCGAGAAAGATGATGCGGCACAGACCAGCGGCGAACTGGCAAACCAGGAACTTCTGGATATTTCAGAAGAAGATGTGACAGCAAATACAGAAGATATTGAAAGTCAGGATGGGGAAGCGGCAGATGACGGGACGGTGGAGGGTACGCCGGGAGAAGCGGTCCTTACCAGTGGAGAGGCCAGCGCAGTCGTGGCGGAAGCTAAGGTCACAAGAGAACAGGTGAGGGCAAAGAATAAGGAAGATCTTCTGGCGATCATTGATAATCAAAGCTTAAGCGACGAACAAAAAACGGAAGCGGTAAATCAGATGGTTGAGATGACGGATCTGGCGGAAAAAGAAGCGGCTGCAGAGACATTGCTTGCATCCAAAGGGTTTTCAGAAGCTGTAGTAAGTCTGACTTCAGACAGCGCAGATGTTGTGGTGGATGCAGCGGAGCTTACTGACGCAAACCGGGCGCAGATCGAGGATATTATTACAAGAAAAACGGGAGTGGCCGCGCAGAATATTGTTATTACCCCGGTTCATGCTGAAGCGGAGTAAATTTTACAGAGATTTAACAGTGTGAACCCGGAGATTTCAAAAAGATAGTGTAAAATAGCAGCAAAGAAAAAAGGTTTCTAATGATGAATGAGAAGGGGATGAGCAAGATGACTTCAAAGGAAAATGCAGTTTTGAAAAAAGCAGCGTGGAAGCTTTTGTCAACAGCTGTTATTGCGCTAAGTCTGGCTGGAATGTACAGCCTTCAGTCAGATGGGGCAGAGAAGGAAAGTACGGTTGTCATTTCGAAATTTTACGGCGCTGGAGGTAAGGAAGGCGTATTTTCCAATGATTTTATAGAACTGTATAATCCGGGTACACAGGACATTTCTCTGGAAGGATACATATTGGGCTACAGTTCCGGAAGAATCGAAGGAATGGCGGGTTCAACCATAAGCAGCGACGGTATACGGGAAGAAAAATTTATTGATCTGGCAGGGACCATTCCGGCCGGAGGATATTATCTGATATGCGGAGAGGAAAACGCATGTCCAAATGAGGGATATCAGATTGAAAAATACAACCGCCAGTGGAAAGGGCTTATCATAGACAATCAGGCTACCGTAACAGTAAAGCTCTATAAAGGGAAAGAACCTGTAGATATGATTTCTACGGAAGGAAGCAGCTGCAAAGATATGATTTCCGAAAATACGATTGTAACAAGAAGCGGAAAACGAGGGACAGAAGATGCATACCTTGGAAGAATACGGACTTTTTACTGGAGCGATAAAGTGACAGGAGAGTACGAAAAGCAATATGAACCTTGTTGTTCTTATGGGGCGGCAGATGGTGAAGGAGTCTGAAGAACGCGAAAAAGCACCGGAGCATGGGATTTTGAAATGCCGGAAAGGCAGGGGCAGAATCCCATGCTCCGGTGCTTTTTTGCCTGCTTTCGGACGTTTATCTGCCGGAAATTCATTGAACCGGGCATATAAAAGGGGTATAATCAGAGCAGAAAATGCGGAGGAGCATAATTATGGGAAAAAGAGTATTTATTATTGTACTGGACAGTGTGGGAGCAGGGGAAGCGCCGGATGCAGCGGCATATGGAGATGAAGGCAGCAATACCCTTGGAACAGTGTCGAAACATCCGGCGTTTCATATGCCTTATGCAGAGGCGCTGGGACTGTCGTCTATCAGGGGGACAGGCATGAAGAAACGATCCGGGATCATTCCGGAAGGAGCATATGGAAAAATGCAGGAGGCGTCCTGCGGAAAAGATACTACAACAGGACATTGGGAGATCGCAGGGATTATTTCCACGCGTCCTCTGCCGGTGTATCCGGACGGATTTCCGGAAGATGTGATAAAGACTTTTGAGGAGAAGACCGGGCGGAAGGTGATCTGCAACCGTCCTTATTCCGGAACAGAGGTCATCAAAGATTACGGACGGGAGCATATGAAAAGTGGTGCTCTTATTGTCTATACATCAGCAGACAGTGTATTTCAGATTGCAGCTCATGAGGATATTGTTCCGACGGAAAAACTTTATGAATACTGCAGGATTGCAAGACAAATCTTAACTGGAGAGCATAACGTGGGACGGGTCATAGCAAGGCCTTTTACCGGAACCTGGCCTGATTTTGTCCGCACAGCCGGAAGACATGATTTTTCCGTACATCCTCCGAAAGATACAATGCTTACGTATATTCAGAAGGCGGGTATGGATGTGCTTTCCGTAGGAAAGATTATAGATATTTTTGCCGGGGAGGGGATTACAGAGGCACAGCGTACGGTCAGCAACCGGGACGGAATTGAAAAATTGCTTGCATATATGGAAAGAGATTTTACAGGACTTTGTTTTGTGAATCTTGTGGATTTTGATATGATATACGGACATCGAAATGATATAGAAGGATATGCAAAGGCTCTGTCGGAATTTGATACCTTTCTTCCGGAAATCCGAGGACGGATGAAAGAGGACGATCTTCTTATCATTACGGCTGACCACGGTTGTGATCCGGGAACGCCGTCCACGGATCATTCCAGAGAATACGTGCCTCTTTTGATAAGCGGGGAGCATGTCAGAAAAAATCATGATCTGGGAATCAGAAATACATTTGCAGATGTGGCTGCAACTGTGTTACACTATCTTGGTGTGCCGGGCAAGTTGGAAGGGACTTCCATGTGGCCGGAAATTGAGAAGAAAAACGGAGATTGAAACGATGTCAGAGTTAACAAAGGATATGAAAGAACAGATAAAGAGACGCCGGACGTTTGCCATTATCTCTCACCCGGATGCAGGTAAAACGACGTTGACGGAAAAATTCCTTCTATATGGAGGAGCCATCAATCAGGCAGGAAGTGTAAAAGGAAAGGCTACAGCAAAGCATGCGGTATCAGACTGGATGGAGATTGAAAAAGAGAGAGGAATCTCAGTTACTTCATCCGTTCTGCAGTTTGAGTACGACGGTTACTGTATCAATATTCTGGATACCCCGGGGCACCAGGATTTCTCGGAGGATACCTACCGTACATTGATGGCCGCTGATTCAGCGGTAATGGTGATTGATGCCTCCAAGGGCGTGGAGGCGCAGACAAGAAAGCTTTTTAAAGTATGTACCATGCGTCATATTCCTATTTTTACTTTCATTAATAAAATGGACCGAGAAGCGATGGACACTTTTGAGCTGCTGGATGATATTGAAAATGAGCTTGGTATTGCAACCTGCCCGGTAAACTGGCCTATTGGATCAGGAAAGAACTTTAAAGGAGTCTATGACCGCGAAAAAAGAGAAGTAGAGCTTTTTTCCGACACGAAAAAAGGAACTGCCCAGGGGGAAGTTAAAAAGGTAAAGATCGATGATCCCGAGATTACATGGCTGATCGATGATTCCCAGAGACTTCAGTTGGAAGAAGAAATAGAGCTTCAGGATGGAGCAGGAGCTGCCTTTGACCAGGAGCTTGTGAGTAAAGGGGAACTGTCACCGGTATTTTTCGGCTCAGCGCTGACAAACTTCGGCGTAGAAACCTTTCTGCAGCATTTCCTGGCAATGACAAGTTCTCCGCTGCCCAGAATGTCAGATCAGGGAGAGATCGATCCTATGGAGGAAAAAGACTTTTCCGCATTTGTATTTAAAATCCAGGCGAATATGAATAAAGCTCACCGTGACCGTATTGCTTTCATGCGTATTTGTTCAGGAAAATTCGAAGCAGGCATGGAAGTGCAGCATATTCAGGGAGGCCGTAAGGTGCGCCTCTCCCAGCCGCAGCAGATGATGGCAAGCGAGAGAAAGATTATTGAAAATGCCTATGCAGGAGATATCATAGGAGTGTTCGATCCTGGAATCTTCTCCATTGGGGACACACTTACAGCATCCGATAAGAAAGCGGTCTATGAAGGAATCCCTACATTTGCGCCGGAACATTTCGCCAGAGTGCGTCAGGTGGATACTATGAAAAGAAAGCAGTTTATCAAAGGAATTTCCCAGATCGCACAGGAAGGAGCTATCCAGATTTTCCAGGAGTATAATACCGGAATGGAGGAAATCATTGTGGGCGTAGTAGGTGTCCTTCAGTTTGACGTTCTGAAATACCGGCTGGAGAATGAATACAAGGTGGAGATTCGGCTGGATCCCCTTCCATATGAGTATATCCGGTGGATCGAGAATGAAAATCTGGATCTGGACCGTCTGACGGGCACATCAGACATGAAGAAGATCAAAGACCTGAAGGATCGTCCTTTGCTCCTTTTTGTCAATGAGTGGAGTATCCGAATGACTCAGGACAGGAATGAAGGTCTGATCCTCTCCGAATTTGGCCGTTCCTGACAGGGACTTTGGAAAGAATATTGGCATTTGAATATAAATTTGTTATAATGTATATTACTAGTTGTAATGTGAGCCAAAAACAAAACGTGATAAATGGAGGGCAATAGAATGGGAAAAGAAGAAAGAAGTACCTATACAATAAAAGAGGATGAAAATCTCGGCGAAGTAAAGATTGCCGATGAAGTTGTTGCGATTATTGCAGGTCTTGCAGCCATGGAAGTAGAGGGAGTTGCTTCTATGTCCGGCAATGCAACAAAAGAGCTGATCAGCCGTCTTGGGATGAAATCCTTATCTAAAGGTGTAAAAGTAGATGTGCTGGAAGGAATTGTAACCGTATCACTGAAACTGAATCTTCAGTATGGTTACAATGTGCTGGAAGTTTCCGGCAAAGTGCAGGAGAAAGTAAAGACTGCAATTGAGAATATGACAGGTCTTACCGTGGCTGATGTCAATATTCGTGTTGCAGGAGTAGATATTCCGGAGGAAGTGTAAGTGAGAAGGTCAGAAGCAAGGGAACATATTTTCAAAATGGTGTTCGGACTGGAATTTAATGAAAAAGAAGAGATGCCGGAACAGGTAAGACTGTATTTTGAACAGCTTGAGCAGATGGAGGAGAAAGATAAAGAATACATTCAGAAGAAAGCGTGGGCTATAGCAGACCACAAGGATGAGATCGATACTCTGATCAATGAACATGCAAGCGGATGGAAGACAACACGGATGAACAAAGTGGATCTTACACTGCTTAGGCTGGCGGTCTATGAGATGAAATGGGATGATGATGTGCCCGTATCTGTTGCGATCAATGAGGCAGTGGAACTTGCAAAACGGTTTGGAGGAGAGGAAAGTCCCTCTTTTGTAAACGGTGTCCTTGCAAAGCTGGCGGTATAGCTGGAGGGTGTGTATATTATGGCGGGAAATGTGTACACAGTCGGACAGGTAAACGCATATATCCGTAATATGTTTACACAGGATTTTATGCTGAATCGGATCTACGTGAAAGGCGAGGTATCAAACTGTAAATATCATACGTCAGGCCATATATATTTTTCTCTGAAGGATGAGTCCGGAACGATTGCCTGTGTCATGTTCGCAGGGCAGCGGAGCGGGCTCTCTTTTCGTATGTCCGAAGGACAGCAGGTTATTGTGCTGGGGTCTGTCAGTGTTTATGAAAGAAACGGGACTTACCAGCTTTATGCCAAAGAAATCCGGCTGGACGGAGAGGGAGTCCTTTATGAAAGATTTCAGGCCTTGAAAAAGGAACTGGAAGAGATGGGGATGTTTGCAGAAGAATATAAAAAGCCGATACCGGCTTTTGCTATGCGGATCGGTGTAGTTACGGCTTCCACCGGAGCGGCCATCCGGGATATCATGAATATATCCGCAAGAAGGAATCCTTATGTACAGCTTCTTCTTTATCCGGCCCAGGTACAGGGGGAAGGTGCGGCAGAAAGCATTGTAAAAGGGATTTCTGTTTTGGAAAAAGCCGGAGTGGACGTAATGATCGTTGGCAGAGGCGGAGGTTCTATCGAGGACTTGTGGGCTTTTAATGAGGAGAGCGTGGCGAGGGCGATTTTCCATTGCAGCGTTCCTGTGATCTCGGCTGTAGGACATGAAACAGATACCACGATTGCCGACTTTGTGGCGGATCTTCGTGCGCCCACTCCATCGGCAGCTGCAGAGCTGGCTGTGTGGGATTACAGATTGTTTGCCGGGCAGATAGATGAATATGGCAGAAAGCTTAGAAAAAATATGGGACGTCAGCTGGAACTGGCTCGTCTGAAAAAAGACCAGTATGCGTCCAGATTAAAATATCTGCATCCGGGAGTGGCGCTGATCCAGAAAAAGCAGAGACTTGCAGATGCAGAAGATACGCTTCGGCAGCTTATGGAAAAGCGTATGGAGGGGAACCGTCATCGTCTGGCACTCTGTGCGGAGCGGATCAGAGGCCTTTCTCCGGTTGAAAAATTGGGAAAAGGCTTTGCCTATGTGGAACAGACAGAAAATGGAAAAAAAGCAGCCGTGAAAAGTGTATCGCAGGTGCGTCCCGGTCAGGAACTGGATGTTTATGTGACTGACGGCCAGATACATGTAAGAGCAGAAAAGATAAGGGAGGCGTCTTATGGACGAAAGTAATAAACAGATACAGCAGCCGGAAGAAGAGCGTACTCTGGAAGAGGAATTTCAGGAGCTGGAGCAGGTGCTGGAGGCAATGGAGCAGGAAGTGACGCTGGAGGAATCGTTCCGTCTTTATCACAGAGGAATTGATCTTCTAAAAGCCTGCAGTGATAAGATTGACCGTGTAGAAAAACAAATTCAGATATTGGATGAAGAAGGAGAAAGCCATGGATTCTGAACAGATGAAGTTTGAAAAGGCAAGGGAAGCAAAAGTAAAAGAGATCGAGGAGATTTTGCAGGCCTATCTTCCGAAGAAGGAAGGCTTCCAGAAAATCATTATGGAGGCTATGGAATACAGTCTGATGGCTGGTGGAAAAAGGATACGGCCTATGCTGATGCAGGAAATGTATCATCTTTTCGGCGGAAAGGAAAAGCTGATATATCCCTTTATGGCCGCGATTGAGATGATCCATACGTATTCTCTTGTCCATGACGATTTGCCGGCCATAGACAATGATGACTATCGTAGAGGGAGAAAGACAACCCATGTAGTTTATGGAGAAGATATGGGAATCCTTGCGGGAGATGCTCTTTTGAATTATGCTTTTGAAACGGCGGCTACCGCTTTTGCAGATTTCCCGGAGGACAGTCTTCTGATTGGAAAAGCAATGGGGATTCTTGCAAAAAAGGCAGGGATTTACGGGATGATCGGAGGTCAGGTGACGGATGTCAGGGAAACAGGCCATAAGCTGTCCAGGGAGAAGCTGGATTTCATTTATGCTCTGAAGACAGGGGCGCTGATCGAGTCATCCATGATGATTGGTGCTGTTCTTGCAGGCGCTTCGGAAGAAGAAATAAAGCAGGCGGAAAAAATAGCAGCAAAAACCGGTTTTGCTTTCCAGGTACAGGATGATATTTTGGATGTGACAAGTACCAGTGAGACTCTTGGCAAACCGGTGCATAGCGATGAAAAAAATGAAAAGACAACCTACGTAACATTGGTTGGAATAGAGGAAGCAAAAAAAATCGTAGAGAGGGAGTCTGAAGAAGCCATCAGGATACTTGAGACCCTTCCGGGGGAAAAAGGCTATCTTACCTGGCTTCTTGAGGAGCTTATCCATCGGGAAAAATAAGGAGCATTGCCATGCTGTTAGAGCGGATCGAAAAAGAAAATGATATTAAAGAATTAAATATGGAAGAGCTGGATCAGCTTGCCGGGGAAATCCGGGAATTTCTGATTCAGAAGATCAGTCTCACCGGGGGACATTTGGCTTCAAACTTAGGAGTTGTAGAGCTTACCATTGCCATGCACCGCGTTTTTACTTTGCCAAAAGACAAAATGATCTGGGATGTGGGGCATCAGTCTTACACCCATAAAATACTGACCGGGAGAAGAGCAGGATTTGACGCACTGCGAAAATACGGAGGGATGAGCGGATTCCCTAAAAGGAAAGAAAGTCCCTGTGATGCCTTTGATACCGGACACAGTTCTACATCCATATCGGCAGGTCTTGGCTATGTAGAGGCAAGAGATCTTAAGGGTGAAGACTACAGTGTGATTTCTGTGATCGGTGACGGAGCCATGACAGGCGGTATGGCTTACGAGGCGCTGAATAATGCGGCGCATCTTAAAACGAATTTTATTATTGTTCTCAATGATAACTACATGTCCATTTCAGAAAATGTGGGAGGCATGTCCAATTATCTTGCGCAGCTTCGGACAGCTGATTTCTATACGGGACTGAAAAAGGGAGTCACAAACGCTCTTCATAAAATTCCCACAGTGGGCGATCATATGATTGAGCAGATCAGGAGAACAAAGAGCAGCATCAAACAGCTTGTGGTTCCCGGGATGCTTTTTGAAGATATGGGAATTACTTATCTTGGACCGATCCCGGGGCATGATATCAGTATGCTCTGCCGGGCTTTCCGGGAAGCAAAGAAAGTAGAAGGGCCCGTCCTTCTCCATGTTCTGACTCAGAAAGGAAAAGGCTATGCGCCGGCAGAGAAGGATCCATCCCGGTTCCATGGAACAGGACCCTTTGACATCAGTACCGGAGAGCCGCTGCAGAAAGCATCCAAAGATACATATACCGATATTTTTTCTAAGGTAATCTGTGATATCGGGAAACATGATCCGAATGTGGCGGTCATTACGGCGGCTATGGCAGACGGCACAGGACTTTCGGCATTTGCCAGATATTTCCCGAAGCGGTTCTTTGATGTTGGTATCGCCGAGGGACATGGCGTTACATTTGCAGCCGGACTGGCAGCCGGAGGCATGCATCCGGTATTTGCAGTATATTCCTCCTTTCTGCAGAGGGGGTACGACCAGCTGATCCATGATGTAGGGCTTCAGAATCTTCCGGTAGTTTTGGCAGTAGACCGGGCAGGTCTGGTGGGAAGTGACGGTGAGACCCATCAGGGAATCTTTGATCTGTCTTATCTTGGAGGGATTCCTAATATGACGGTCATTTCCCCTAAAAATCGATGGGAGCTTGCCGATATGCTAAGGTTTGCTGTGCAATTTGACGGCCCTGTTGCAATACGCTATCCACGAGGCACAGCTTATGACGGCTATGAAAAATACCGCGCCCCAATCTGTTATGGGAAAAGCGAAGTGATCTATGAAGAAGAAGGCATTGCTTTGATCAGTGTGGGACATATGTTTGAGGAGGCTGAAAAAACCCGGAGAGCTATCAAAAAGATCGGCTATAACTGCACCCTTATCAACGCAAGGTTTGTAAAGCCTCTTGACGGGGAAATGATCGATGAGCTCTCGAAGACTCATCGTTTGATCGTAACAATTGAAGAAAATATCCTGTGCGGCGGCTTTGGCGAGCGGGTATCGGATTATGTTCTGAAAAATCATATTCCGGTGCAGGTGCTTAGCCTGGCTTTGCCGGATGATTATATTGAACATGGAAGCGTGGATCTCCTTCGTCGGGAGGTGCTTCTGGATGCCGATTCTATGACAAAGAGGATCGTGACAGAATATGTTCAGCTTCAGCAGGAAGAGGAGAGAAAATGAAAGAACGCTTGGATGTTTTGCTTGTAAAAAGAAATCTTGCCGAATCGAGGGAGAAGGCTAAGGCCGTTATTATGTCCGGAAATGTATTTGTAGACGGACAGAGGGAGGATAAGGCCGGCGCCTCCTTTTCCGAGGAAGTGCAGATTGAGGTAAAAGGAAATACGCTTCCCTATGTAAGCAGAGGGGGATTGAAGCTGGAAAAGGCTATGGCTAATTTTGATGTTTCTGTGGAAGGGAAAGTCTGCACAGATGTAGGTTCTTCTACAGGAGGATTTACGGACTGTATGCTGCAGAACGGAGCGAGAAAGGTGTATGCCATTGACGTGGGGAGAGGTCAGCTTGCCTGGAAGCTTCGGCAGGATGAGCGGGTTGTCTGCATGGAAAAAACAAATATCCGTTATGTGACGCCGGAAGATTTGGGAGAAAGAATAGACTTTTCGTCTATTGATGTATCTTTTATTTCCCTTACGAAAGTGCTTGAGCCGATCCGGAATTATCTTCAGGAAAACGGGCAGATTGTGGCTCTTATTAAGCCGCAGTTTGAAGCCGGACGGGAGAAAGTCGGAAAGAAAGGCGTTGTCAGGGAAGCGTCTACTCATGAAGAAGTAATAGAAAAAGTGATCGATTATGCAAAGTCTATTGGATTTAACGTATTGAATGTGGAATTTTCTCCAATTAAAGGACCGGAAGGAAATATCGAATATCTGGTTCATCTGGAGAAATGTCCGGAGGGGGAAGGAAAAGTGGCAGAGGGAATTTCTATTGACCAGACAGTTTCAGAAGCCTTTCATCAGCTGGCAAAATAGGATACGGCAAATAGAAGGAAAAGATAGTGAGGTAAAAAATGGAACGGTTTTATATAGTCACCAATGACGGAAAAGACAAAGACAGGAAAATAACGAGACATATTTGTGATATACTGAAAAGGGCCGGAAAAACATGTCTTTTAGCACAGAAAGATGAAAAGAAAAATATCATACCGGACACAGTTCCCCGGGAGCTGGACTGCGCCATTGTTATCGGTGGGGATGGAAGCCTGATAGAAGTGGCAAGACTGGTAAAAAGCGAAATTCCTATACTTGGCATTAATATGGGCACTTTAGGCTATCTTACGGAAGTGGAGATTTCTGATCTGGACGAGGCTATTGGGAAAATCCTGGATGGAAATTACCAGATTGAAAGCCGGATGATGCTGGAGGGGAGTTTTGAAAAAGCAGACAGCGACATTGCCCTCAATGACATTGTAGTTTCCAGGAAAGGAGACCTTCGGGTTATCCATTTCAATATCTATGTGGATGGCGCTTTTTTAAATTCTTATGAGGCTGACGGTATGATCGTATCGACGCCCACAGGGTCTACGGCGTATAATCTGTCTGCAGGAGGTCCGATTGTAGAACCGACGGCATCCATGATCGTTCTGACCCCTATCTGTTCTCATGCTCTCAATACCAGCAGTATCGTTCTTCCGGCAGAAGATGAGATTGTTATTGAGATAGGAGAAGGACGAAACGGGAGAGAAGAAGAGGTTTTTGTTACCTTTGACGGAGCAGATGTGGTAGAATTGAGAACGGGAGATAAAGTGACTATTACAAAATCCCAACATGAGACAAAGCTCATGAAATTAAGCAAAGTCAGCTTTTTGGAAATATTACGCAGGAAAATGAAAGGAAACTAGCACAATGAAAATCAACCGACATGCGAAGATTGTGGAACTGATCAATAAACACCGCATTGAAACGCAGGAAGAACTGGCGGAATATCTGAATAAAGAGGGATTTAAAGTAACCCAGGCTACAGTTTCAAGGGATATTCGTGACCTGAAGCTTACAAAAGTACCTACTGACGATGGAAAGCAAAGATATGCTGTCCACCAGAAGGATGAATCAGAGATGAGTGAAAAATATATCCGTGTTCTGAAAGATGGTTTCGTTTCCATGGATATGGCACAGAATATTTTAGTGATCAAGACAGTCTCCGGTATGGCGAGTGCTGTGTGCGCCGCTCTGGATGCAATGAGATGGAATGAAATCGTAGGCAGTATTGCTGGAGATGACACGATCATGTGTGCCATCCGCAGTGTGGAAGATACTGTCAGCGTTATGGATAAAATCAGTAAGATTGTTTTATAAGGGCACTTAGGAGGACATATGTTACAGAATCTGCATGTGAAAAACCTGGCTCTGATCGATGAAATTGAAGTGGATTTCAAAGAAGGGCTGAACATACTGACAGGGGAGACCGGAGCGGGAAAATCTATTATTCTTGGTTCGGTCAGCCTTGCGCTTGGAGCCCGGTATTCGACAGATATTTTAAGAAAGGGTGCACAGTATGGTTTTGTGGAACTGACCTTTTCAATAGAAAATGAAAAACAGGAAAAGCAGCTGAACAAACTGGATATCTATTCGGAAGAGGGAGAAGTGGTGCTTAGCAGACGCTTAATGGAAGGCAGGAGTACCAGCAAGATCAATGGTGAGACAGTGCCGATCTCCCTTCTGAAAGAAGCGGCCGGCATTCTGATCGATATACACGGACAGCACGAGCATCAGTCCCTTCTCTACAAGAAAAAACAGCTGGAAATCCTGGACAATTTTGCAGCGGACAAGATTCAAAAGACAGCAGAGCAGGTAAAAGCTGCCTATGCGGAATACAAAAAATGGAAAAAAGAGCTTGAACAGGCGGACAAAGATGAAGCAGAGCGTGCAAAGGAACTCTCCTTTCTGGAATTTGAAATAAAAGAGATTACTGAGGCAGGGCTTAGAAAAGGTGAGGATGAGGAACTGGAGGAAGCCTACCGCCGCATGGTAAACAGCCAGAAAATCGTAGCGGGAGTAAACGAGGCTCATGGTCACACAAGTGAGAGCAGTGACAGTGCCAGCGAATCCATCAGCAGAGCGATCCGCTGCCTGGCTGATGCGGCAGGAATGGATGAACAGGCCGGCGGCCTGTACGAACAGCTGATAGAGATTGACAGTTTATTAAATGATTTTAACCGGGAACTTTCTGCCTACAGTAAGAGCCTGGATTTTTCAGAAGAAGAGTTTGCACAGACGGAAGAGAGGCTCAATGAAATTAACCGGCTGAAAATAAAATACGGAAACAGTATTGAAGAAATTCAGACCTACTGCAAAGAGAAGGAAGAACGGCTTAAAGTATTAAATGACTATGACTGTTATCTGGAACAGTTAAGGAGCAGCCTCCAAAAAGCGGAAGATGAATTGGATAAGCAGACAAAGAAGCTGACAGATTTGCGGCAAAAGGAAAGCGCCGTTTTTGCAAAAAAAATCCAGGGAGGACTTAAGGATCTTAATTTTGCAAATGTACAGTTTGAGATTGCTTTTGACCTTCTTCCGGAGTATACTTCATCCGGAAGAGATGATGTGGAATTTATGATATCCATGAATCCGGGAGAGCCGGTCAAACCGCTTTCGGAAGTGGCGTCAGGAGGAGAACTTTCCAGGATTATGCTGGCCATCAAGACAGTTATGGCGGATAAAGATGAAATCCCCACATTGATTTTTGATGAAATTGATGTAGGGATCAGCGGACGCACGGCACAGAAAGTTTCGGAGAAAATGGCGGTAATAGGCAGAAGCCATCAGGTAATCTGCATTACCCATCTTGCACAGATCGCTGCCATGGCAGACGCTCATTATGTGATTGAAAAGACGGTGGAAAATGAAAGGACAAGGACAGGCATCCGTCTGCTAAGCAATGAGGAATCTGTGGATGAACTGGCAAGGATTCTCGGAGGTGCAAAGATTACCGAGGCTGTCCGTGAAAATGCAAGAGAAATGAAAGAACTCGCAAAAAGCTCACATTGATAAATTGATAAGGGGGAAAATTATGGCTTCAAAGACGGGAAACAGGCGAAAGAAAAGCCCGACGAAAAAAAAGAAGA
>OGYY01000778.1_pt1 | contig 31178 bp, 29 predicted proteins | sample 1576671 | NCBI WGS metagenome assembly OGYY01 (sample SAMEA3541593, study PRJEB24748) | human gut metagenome | biome: human gut; feature: human-associated habitat; material: faeces | place: China | collected 2012 | reverse complement strand
CGGGAATTGATGGTGCATCGGAAGAATCTTTCGCTGATTTTGCAGGGGGATGAGAGGGAAGTAAAGGGGAAGGAGGCGGAGCGGGAAGGCAGGTGAGCGTGGAAGGGTCAACGGCGCTATGCTGCGAACTTGATGCTCTTTGTCTATGGGGAACCTGCTGCCGGTAGACAATGAGTCATGACATCAGATAGTCAGCGTTGCATTTTCCCCGTTGCTGGCAGTCACGATGATCGTGCAGGGATCATCCGTCCTGCGCAGGATGATCTGAGCGCGCCCTTTGTAAGTTTCCGTTATTCCTGAAGGATACGTTCCGGCTCTGGGATTTGCGCTGCCGAAAGCAAGAAGCTCTGCGCCGCCTTTTTTGGTTATTGTGAGCACCCGATCTTCCGCGTCGTTCCAGCGGCCTTCCGAATCGATGAGCATCACGTCTATCCAGACAAGGGGACCGGACGGAGTATCTGATTCTGCCAACAGGCGTACCGCTGCGACAGGTCCGGCGGTCCGTACGGCGTCCTCCCCGCAAATGTGTTCCCTGCAGCGGGCTACGGCCCGCAGCATCCCCGGACGGTAGATCGTTTCAAAACGGGCAATGCATTCTCTGGGCTGACAAACGCCGAGGCTTTTCCCATCCAGAAACAGTTCAACCGTTTCGGCATTCGAGTAAACCTCTATTACGGCGGGCTTTCCTTCGCATCCCGGCCATGTCCAGCTGTGCGTCGCGTCACTGATGACCCACGGCGTCTTGATCAGCGGCTGCCCATAGTGATGTGGATTTTGTACCGCGATATACGGCGCGGACCGCAATCCTGCTGCGATCTGCCGGAAATAGGAAGCGGGACGGCGAAAACCGGTAATATCAAAATCCCCCACATAGGCCAGCTGGCAGGGGAACTTTGCACCAAAGCCTCCCTCTCCGGCATGATAGGCCGGAATCCCTACGCCGGCTTCACCGATGTAGTCCCAGGCCGCCCAGTTGAAATCTCCGACAACCTGAGGCAGCTTTTGAATCTCTTCCCAGTTTGCCGCAAACTCAGGCGGATACGTCTCGCTGCCCAGCATCACCCGGTTGGGGCAGCGCTGCGCGTCCATGCGATAGCGGGCGGCCATGTAATTATACCCGGCTACATCCAGAAATGCACAGGCTCTGTCCAGGCGCTCCGTTACAGCGGGATGAACAACCATCTCGTTGAGATGCTGATCCATGATGGTCATGAAAACATTCACATTGCCCTCTTTCTGGCCGGCATCTTTTCCCGGAAGAATATCTCCCAGAATCTGGTCCATCGCGTCCCCAGATATAAAGATGCCATTGATCCCCGCTGTAATGGGCCGGGTCGCATCCATGGCTCGAATGGTCGCCGTCAGCTCTGCGCTCAGGCGTACACCGGCGCTGGTGGCACACTCGGGTATCTCATTGCCGATGGAGTAGAGAATCACACAGGGATGACTGCGAGCCACGCGAACCATCGCCTCAAGGTCCAAAAGCGCCCTGTCCGTAAAGTGAGCGCTGTAATCAAGCGACGTCTTGGCGCGCGTCCACAGGTCAAACGCTTCATTCATGACGTACATCCCCGTGCGGTCACAGGCCCGCAGCAGCGCAGGGGAGGCGGGGTGGTGGGATATGCGCACCGCATTGAAGCCAGCCTCCTTCAGGCGGCGTATCCGCCGCTCCTCCGCCTGTTCGTAACCGGCAGCGCCCAGCAGACCGTGATCGTGGTGTATGCAGCCGCCCAGCAGCTTAACCGACTTGCCATTGATGCGCAGCCCATGGCGCGCATCGACGGAAAGAGAGCGGATGCCAAAGGGCGTCTCCGCCGTGTCGCATTCTCCCTCCGCGTTCGCAAGGCGGCTTTGGCAGGTATAAAGCGCCGGGATCTCAGCGGACCATGGCGACGGATGACTCACGGTGAATCGCTGGGGAACGCTTACACGCCCGTTCGCTGCCAGACTCAATGGAACCTGCGCGCAGGCAATCTGTCGTCCCTCCGGGTCGATCAGCGCGGTTTCCAGCGTGCAATCATACGTCAGATGTGAACGGTTGACTACTTCAGTTTCAACTCGCAGCACGGCGTATTCCTGATCGAGGCTCTCCGTTACAGTCCATACACCATCCTGTGCAATATGTGTAAGTGGTCCGGTCAGCAGATACACATCCCGATACAACCCGCCGCCGGAATACCAGCGGCTGCTTGAAGCCGCATCACGAACAAATACCCGCAGTTCGTTTTCATGGCCATACTGCAAAAAACCATTCAGGGAAACGGTAAATCCGGTGTAACCATTGGGGTGATCTGCCGCAAGCTGGCCATTGAGATAAACGAAGGTATTGCAATAGCTGCCCTCAAACCGGAGAAGAATGGTTTTCTCCCGCCATTCCACGGGAACATGGAACCGTTTGCAATAGACATAGACACCGCCATCCCGATATCCGGTGTTTCCCCCATTGGGGCTTTCGGCATGAGCAGGGTGTTGCAGCATGGCGTCATGCGGCAGCGTTACCGGTTTCGCCCCGGCGGGGATATTCCATACCATGGAAAAGGCATCGGTTTCCTGCCATGTCAGCCACCCTTGGTTGAAAAGCGTCTGTTTCACAGATTCTTGCTCCTTTCTTTGCAGGCATGGATAAACATAATCCGCTCGATGCAGATTTTTTCCACGCGGGCCGGTGCCGCGTTTGCGTTGGGTCTGCGGCATAAAAGTCTGCCATCTACTGGCGTGTGCCAGACATGGCGCACAGGTGGAATGACGGGAGAATGCGCATCCGGCAGAAAATATGCCCCAACAAGCAATGGGATCGCAGCAGACGGGCTGCCGCGATCCCATAAGGGAGTATGTGAGAATTACGCCACCGGAACCCAGGCGTTGGGATCAACCAGTTCCCACATCAGAGGCGCGTCAGCCTCAAAGTAACCGACGCTGTCATAGGTGACATCAGCCACACGGTCGTTGATCAGAAGCCCCTCGACCATGATGTTTTCACCCCAGCCAAAGAAGGTATACAGCACCTTGCTATGATCCGCGTTGGTATATACGTTTACGGTGGTTTCTCCAGTGGGGAACCAGTCAACCAGAATATCCTGGGTCAGCACATATTCCACAGGAATCTCACCCTCGTAATTGACTTCGGCAAGGCCCATGACCTTCTGCATGTATAGATCCGCAGTGGGAATCCAGGACATGGAACTGGTGCCGGCGTTACCCGCGCCGAAGCCATGCCCGTTCTGCGCGTAGATGTGCAGTTCGGGGTTTACGTTGGGAATCTCGCGCATCTGCAGGAACATGTCGATGCACTTATCGTAGCCGTTCATCCCGCCGATGTTATCGTCTGCGCCAACCGCGGTGAAGATGTGGGGGATGTTGGGGTTGTCGGTCTCAAGAGGACGGCCGCTGTAGATCGGGATAGCAATATCCAGATCGCTGTTTACGGCGTCAATTTCGTCACAGACATAGTCGGTGTCGAACTGGTCAGGGGTAATGTCGCCGTAGAATTTCTCCATCAGGGTGCAAAGGTTTCCGGCACCGCCGGAGAAGCCCGTCGCACCCAACAGCGTGTTCTCAAGGTCGATTCCCCATTCGGGAGCGTGATACTTGATGTAGCGCACAGAGCGCTGCAGGTCCATCACGATGTCTTCATTGTTGTAGGGCTCCACGCGCCGTTGCAGCACAAAACAGTTGTAGCCCAGATCCAGGAAAGCAGGAGCAACGCGATAGGCTTCGTTGGGATTGCTTCGCGTGGTGTTGCCGCCGCCGGAAAGAACAATCAGCGTGCCCTTGGCCTGGCTCTGGTCGCTCACCAGATAGGGCACCAGGAAGGGACGAAAGTCGGCATTATCATAGGAAGCCACGGTAAAACCGGCCTCGACATTCTCCGTGGTCACGGGCATATCGTCGCCCCAGATATACAGCACCTCGCCGTCGATGCCCTCAAAGGGCTTCAGCTGCGCCTTAGCCAGGGCCGCCACAGCATCGCGCGCTGCCGAGATCGTCGCTTTCTCCTCGTCGGTGAGGTTGGCAGGGTCCATGGTCAGCAGCAGATTGCCGGAGGTCTGCGCCAGATCCCAGGCTTCCTCTTCAAAAAGCGTGGGATAATTGCGAACCATTTTATAGTTATAGATTTCCGCTTCCAGTAATTGTGCATAGTAGTCGGGGTCTGACTCTTCCAGATCCACCGTCTTGAAAGGCAGGTCGTTATAGGCTGTCTCAGCCACCGCAGAAAACGCCACCATGTTCATACAGAGAACCAGCGCCAAAACGAGCATGACAAACTTTTTCATGATTTATCCTCCTGTCCTTTTTTGATTGCCTGCCGGCTTGTTTTGCAAGATTCCCTCCTTTCGCAGCGCGCACCTGACAGGCCAACTCCTTTATGACTTATATTGTAGTGACCGGAATTCAGGAAAAATAGCAGAATAGAGACCAGAAAAATCAGGATAATGACATTTATCCAAATTCAAGATATTTGTATCAAAAAGGAGGGGGAGGCATAGCGCCGCCTCCCCCTTTTGGTTTTCTGTGCTGCTTTGATGCGGAATGTTACCGCTGGACCCAGGCGTCCGGATTGATCTGATTCAGGAAGTTCTGGGCATCTCCCGCCATGAAACCAGAACGGTCAAACGTGACGATGGGCTCTCCCTCTTCAATGACGCCTTCCAGAATCTGCAGATCATCAAAGGCCGTGAAGTAAAGGTAGAATGCGTCCTCCGCTTCATTCATGGCGCAGGTGATATGTACGTCGCCAAAGGGCATGGTATAATCGAATTCCTGCATTTTAGTATACTGCTCTGGTACCTCCACGTCCAGCACCACTTCCTGCTTCTCAATGCCGCCGGTAGCCATCAGCATGAAACGCGCCGCCATATCGATCCAGTATTCGGTGTTGTTTGAAGTGGAACCGACGCCAAAGCCGTGCCCAACATTAGCAAAAGTGTGCTCTTCTACTGTAGTCTTATCACGGAAGTACTCGGCCATGAACTGATTTCCTGAACCCACCAGAGTATCGTCTTCACCAATAGCAAAGAACATAGCCGGCAGATTTGGATTCTCACAGGCGAAATCCTCTGGACCTTCAGCCGTTACACCGATTGCTCCGCCGGGAGTAGCACCGTACATGATCAGCGCAACGTCCAGATCCGCACTGACCGCATCTACAGCGTCAGGCTGGTAGTCAGCGTCATAAATCGTCGGCTGCAAGTCGCCATACAAGTGGTAGATCTGCCCACAAATTGTCATACCGCCGCCCGAGAATCCCACAGCCGCCAGGCAATCCATTCCACCCAGGGCGTAGTCTTCCGCATGATACCGGATATAGCGAATCGCACGCTGCAAGTCCATCCAGATGTCTTCAGGAGCGTAGGGCGCCACACGGCGCTGGAGCACATAGCAGTTGAATCCCAGCTCGCCAAAGCGCTGGGCGATCGGCCAGCCTTCGCCCGAATTGTTGCGCTCGGAGTAGCCGCCGCCTGCGATGATGATCAGATTGCCCTTGGCTTCCTCCTGATTTTCCAGCAGATAGGGCGTCAGGAAAGGTACAAAGTCCGCGTTGTCGTAAGAGTCCACGGTAAATTCCAGAGAAGAGGGGTTTTCCTCAATGGTTGCGATATCCTCGCCCCAAATATACCAGATGGACTCCTCCAGCGGCTGCGACTGTACCAGCGCTTCACGCGCTGCGACGGCGTCGTCCACCATTTTCTTCTGTACATCCGCCAAATTCTCCGCGTCCAGGTCCATCAGCCCATTGGCCAGCGAGCAATAGGCTTCCCATGTGTCCTGCGTAAAGGTTGTGGGCAGATTGCGAACAAGCTTATAATTGTAGATTTCTGTTTCAATCGCTTCCTGGTAATAGTTGTCTGCCCCTGCCTCAGCCGCAATTTGCTGCAGCGGGACGTCGTTGGGAACGTTTTCGGCCATAGCGGATGCACTGAGAAGCATCAGGCCTGCCAAAAAACCGGACGCCACTTTTCGAAGAGAACGCAACATGAAAGGACCTCCTTTTTTTCTAAAGTGCTTTGGCACTTGACATATTTATATTCTAATCGTCCTTTTTAAAGGGAAATAGTTAAATCATGACCATTTGATTGCACGATCCTGACCTTTCAGGAATCCAGCCATGGGCTGTGTTTTCAGTGCATGGTATGCAAAAATCCTTCGGGGTCACTGGGGCTGTGCCCACGGAACGGGGCCTGTCCCAGCAGCTTTTTTACAGCAGCCTCAATAACGATATCACTGTTGCTATAAGCGTTGATATAGGTTCCAATCATGGGTACGTCCAATAAATGATAGGGATTGCCCAAACTGAGGAACACTGTGGGCACCTCGTGCACAAACCAGGGGATATTGTTTCCCAAGCCAAAGAAGGTGTACCAGTTGATGCGGTTTGTGGTGCGATTGCTGACGTTTTCGATGTTACCAACGTACAGTACGGCATCATACTTCGCCTTGAACTGTTCCACTGTATCCACCATTAAAGAACCATCCTGAGCAATGCCCTCACGCACATAGGGAATCACGTGGAATCCCTGCTCGGACAGCAGCTGTGTGATCGTCTTTTCCACGCGCGCGTTGCTGGGAAAGTCCCCGAGAACCTCCAGCAGAAGGCGATTGTGCCTCTGCGGGTGCAGCGGAAGAAGGCTGTCCGTATCCTTGACCAGCGTTACCGATGCATCTGCGCAGTCGCGAGCCAGCCGCATATGTACCGGGCAGCCTATGACCCGCTGCGCCTCACCGGACGGAATCAGTGCATGTCTTTCCTGCTTTTCGTGCAGGCCAAGCGCCGCTTTCAATCCCAGAATCCGAATGACCGCTTCCTCCAGACGGGCTTCTGTGAGCACGCCCCGTTCCAGGCCCCGTTTCATGTATACGATGTCTTCCTGCAAATCCTTGTTGAAGAGGAACATGTCGCAGCCCGCCATGATACAGGACGGTACCGCGTCCTCACGCTTCATGGCGGAGCAAAAGCCTACCATGGGGGTGGCATCGGAGATGACCAGGCCCTGGAAGCCAAGTTTCTCACGAAGCAGCTGCGATATAAGCACAGGGGAAAGCGTGGCGGGCAGAGCGGCCTCCTGTGCCGTCGCGCCCAACGCCCTGGCATAGGCGGGAAGGGCGATATGCCCGGCCATGATGCTCAGCGTGCCCTCTTCAATTATGCCGGCATAAACCTTTCCAAAGGTCGCATCCCAGTCCTGTACCGAGAGAGTATTTATGCTGGTCAGCAGATGCTGATCGCGTTCATCCACACCGTCGCCGGGAAAATGCTTTGCTGCAGTAGCGCATCCGGCACTTTGTGCGCCGCGGATATAGGCCCTCCCGCAGGCTTCCACCCGTTGGGAGTCGCTGCCAAAGGTACGCACGTTGGTAATGGGGTTATGGGCATTCATGTCGATATCCACATCAGGGGCAAAGGAAAAATTGCCCCCAACGGCCGCCGCCTCCTTACAGGCTATCTCACCCAGATGCTCTGCGCTGCGGATGGGATCGTCCGTTGCAGCCACCTGCATATTGCAGCCGTAAGGCGTGCCTTCCAGCACCAGCCCGTTTCCACCGCATTCCAGATTTGCAGCCAGCAGCAACGGCACGCGGGTGTGTTCCTGCAGGTACGTGTGAGCTTCGCGGATCTCTTTTGCAGGACCGGCGCGAAACAGAATTCCACCCACATGCGCCTCCAGAAGGCGATCCAGATCCTCGGGCCGAGGTGAGTAAGCAATGGGGAAAAAGAGCTGGCCTATTTTTTCATCCGTTGTCATCGCATCCAGGGTGCGCCGGACCCATGTGATATCCTGGTAATCCAGATAGAAGGGCGCCTTTTGCAATTGTTCTATGGTCATGGGGGATAACCACCTCTTCATAGGGTTGCTTGGTTAAAACCGGTTTTTTCGTGCTGAGAATGTGACACTTAAAGGCGTGAACGTAACGGAGAACGCCACGCAGCCTGCATGTACCTCAAGAATAAGAATTATGAGAAGCAAAAGCACTCGCAGGCAATGCGCACGCCGCTTGCGACCGTAAAGTACAGCGCATGTACGCCGCTCACCGGCGGGAAGTTGGCTTTACAGTCGGTCCATGCTTCACTGTCAACTGAAATCCGCGTCACTTCTTCGCCTGCCGGATGATCCAGCCGCATGGTCAGGATGCCCTTCCCCCGAAGACGCATGGTAAGTTGCGTGCAATGCGGCGAAAAGTCCAGGTATCTATATCCAAACACCGCCCCTGGAAGAAGGTTTTCGATCCAGGTGCCATAGCCGTCGGTGGCTTGTTCGTCTTTCATTCCCGTGTGGTAAGGAAGGGTGCTCTCGCCATCGGGAAGGGGCTTTAGCGGCAGCTTTTGCGTAGCATCCGGCCCCACCAGACAACAGGCGATGGTTGCCCGATACGTATTGTTGGCGGGCAACGGCCCTTGATTTAGCCCGCAGCTGGTGATTTCGGCCTGCTCAAAAGTGCCATCCTCCCGCATTTTCAGCTCGTCTGCGCAGCCTTGTCGTGAAAACTGCCCGCCATGCGTGTGCCGGTGCCAGAATATATAATATTTCTCTCCTATTTTTGCGATGCTGCCATGGTTATTACCAATGTGATTCTGAGGTTCCTCACATCCGGCCCTGCCCAGGTCGGCGTTGGACACCAGCACACCCCGATAGGCAAATGGACCTTCCGGGGAGCGGCTCATACCATAGCAAAGCTCATGCTCCTGCAAACTGGAATAAATATGATAGTACCAGTCTCCATAGTGACGTATGCTGGATGCTTCAAAGAATGGATGCGTTTCATAGGAGGTTCCTTTGCAGGTTTCAATCCCGTTGGCGCACAAAAAGGGCTCGCCGGTCAGCGTGTGCATATCGTCCGCCAGCCGTATGCCCATGCCTCCCGGCAGGGGAGCATCCCCCATTTCAGGGAAGTGCACGGCTGGAGCGGAACCCATATAGAGGTATACGCCGCATTCGTCGCAGAGTACGGCAGGATCAAACCAGCGTATATCCGGGGGTAATGTGCCATCGGACCGCTTCACATGATCCAGAAATGAAAACGGCCCTTCCGGGCGGTCGGCGACCGCTACGGAAATAACGTTGGAAAAATCCATGGAATAGTATAGATAATATCGGCTGTCCTTGCCCTGGACGACATCCGGAGCAAACAGGAGATGGGGCAGGCCGGCGGCAACCCGATCGGGAATGCCGGGTATCGACGCATCTTTCTGCAGCGGCTCCTGTTCCTTGCGGTAAATTACCCCCTCGTAGCGCCAGTTTCCCAAGTCGTCCACCGGTGCGCTCCAGCATACATAATCCAGCAGGCAGAATTCATCTCCTCCATCCTCGTCATGACTGCCGTAAATATAGACGCGATCGCCAAATACGCGCGGTTCTCCATCGGGTATATGCTCCCACTCCGGCAGATAGGGATTAAAGGCCAGCTTTTTCATCGTTGTTCCTCCTTAAGTAGGTTCTGCCTGCTTATCCCTTCACAGCGCCAACGGCAATGCCTCTGACGAAGTATTCCTGGAAGAAGGGGTAGATGCAGACGATGGGCAGAATGCCAATGACCGCAATGGCCATGCGAATGGTGCTGGTGGGAAGGTCTGAAATCTTGACACCGGAGGTGCTGTTGCTTGCTAGGAAGGAAATGTTTTCGTTGATGCGGTTGAGAATGTTCTGAATGCTGTAGAGGGAGGTGTCGTTGAGGTAATACAGTCCGTTTTGCCAATCGTTCCAGTAGGCAATTCCCATCAGCAGCCCCACGGTTGCAAGAATCGGCTTGGATAAAGGCAGGGCGATGCGATAGAAAATGTAAAATTCACTGGCCCCGTCGATTCTTGCCGCTTCGTAGAGCACGGTGGGGATGCCTGTGGCAAAATAGTTGCGGATAAGGATTACGTTGAATCCATTCATCAGCAAATTGGGGACGATCAGGGCCGCCAGCGTGTCCTTGATGTGAAAAACGTTGGTGTAGATCAGGTAAGTGGGTACCAGTCCGCCGTTAAAAAGCATGGTCAGGGTGACAAAGAAGGTCATAAAGTTGCGTCCGGGCAAATCGCTGTTGGCAAGCGAGTAGGCCAGCATGACCGAGATCAGCAGCCCCAGCGTCGTACCGATCAGCGTGACTACGATGGTGATCCCGTATGCCCGCAGCATGGTATCCTTTTCGTTGACAATATATTGATAGGCATCCGTGGACCACTTGGAAGGAAAGAAAGAGAAACCCTCGGTGATGGCTACGTTGTTGTCCGTAAAAGAAGCGATAATCAGCAGAACAAACGGCACGATGGCCGCAAGCGTAAGAAGAATGAGCACCGCATGGGCGGATCTTGTCATGGCATGGTGATGATTCATGCGTGCTACCTCCTTTCAAAACAGCGATGATTCGGGACTCACTTTGCGGATGACACCGTTGGCCGCAAGGATAAACAGAAAGCCCACCACGGACTGGATAAAACCGGCCGCAGACGACATGCCGATGTTCGGCGTCTGCAGCAATGCGCGATAAACAAAAGTGTCAATGGTATCCGTCACTTCGTACAGCGCGCCTTGATTCATGGGCACCTGATAAAACAGGCCAAAATCCGATCGGAAGACCTGACCGAGCTGCAATATCATCAGCGTAATCATGGTTGGTTTCAGCAGGGGAATGGTGATGTTGCGGATCTGCTGCCATTTCGTCGCGCCATCCAGCTCGGCGGCCTCATAATAATCCTGGCTGAAGCTGATAATGGATGAATAGTACAGGATCATATTGAAGCCCAGGTTCTTCCACAGCTGAATAAACACCAGCAAAAAGGGCCAATATTTTGGCTCGCTGTACCAGTTGACGCCGCTGCTACCTAGACGGCGGAGGAGGCCGTTGACAACACCTGTGTTAGGACTCAGAAACACATAAGCCAGGTAAGATACGATGACCATGGACATCAGATATGGAAGCAGGATGCCGGTCTGGTAAACTTTAAGGGCCCGTTTCTGCCGGATCTCATTTAGAAAAATAGCCACTGTAACACCAACCACAATGCCGGCAAAAATAAACGCAAGGTTATACAGCAATGTGTTGCGAATGATTCGCCACGCGTTGTTGGATGTAAAAAGAAACTCAAAATTCTGCAGGCCGTTCCAGGGACTGTCCCAGATTCCCTTTCCATAGTTGAAACGTTTGAAAGCCACCTGAAGGCCTGCCAGAGGCAGATAATTGTTGATGATCAGATAGACAATGCCCGGCAGGGCCATGATGTAGAATGGCCAATATTTGACGACGCTGCGCAACACTTTCCTCCGCCTGGCAGCGGTATTTACCGTTGTTTGCATGCTTCTTTCCTCCATTTAGTAAGAGAGGGACATCTTTCGATGCCCCTCTTTCCCACAAGTCCCAGGGATTACTGATTCGCCATCCATTCATTCAACTGGCGCTGATTCTCTTCGATGATTCGGGAGAGTCCGGCCTTTTCCAGCTCCTCGTTCAGCGTGGCAATCGCTGCATCCACATCGTCCACCATGCCGCACTCCAGCGCGGGCAGATACTGGGTGATAACGGTCGTTACGGCGGCGACTTCCGTAGCCACATTCTCACTGTTGAAAGAGTAGCCCAGCGTAAGGGAGTTCATGGCATTTTCGTTGAAAGCAGCCAGTTCCTCATAGATTTCGGGGGTAGCGGGCTCCCACTGATATACTTTCATCTGGTCGCCGAAGCGGCTGAAGATGCGCGCATAGCCGGGGGCGGCAGGGTCCACACCGTCCGCGTAGGTCACGATGCCTTCGCCACTGAACTGATAGTTGAGCCCCTCGATACCATTGGAGAGCAGGTTGGCCACATCCGCATTGGCAAACATCAGGTTCAGGAAGGCCATGGCTTTTTCGGGATTTTCGCAGGTGACGGGGATGCCCCACATACGCTCCTGCAATCCGCTGGTCGAATTCACGGGTTTGGTAATTTCCGCCATGCCAATGGGGAACGTGTAATTGGCCTGCTGGGTGGGGGCTTCCAGAGGCGAATAATTCGTGGTCATGCCAAACACGGTGCCGGAGGCAATATATTCGTTGGCCAGAATGCCGCTGGTCATGGAGTCGTTGGGAACATAACCCTTATCCACCCAATCCTTGTGACGCAGGGCATATTCGCGGAATTGTTCAGTGGCGAAGAGATTTACGATATCGGTGTTCTCATACTGGTTCAGCGTAACGCCATAGGCGTACATGGCGCTGCCGTAGTTTTCCAGGTTGTAGTCGTAGAGCACATTGGAGGTTTCGCCGTTTCCGAAGCAGGTACCGTAGATCTGAGGCTTCTGTGCCTGAATGTCCGCAAAGATTTCCGCCAGCTGATCTACCGTTACGGGATTCGGCACGGTGATACCCAGCTCATCCGCCATCTGTTTATTGTAGATAAATCCGCCGGACTGTGCAGGATAGGCATCCGCAGGGATGGCATAAAGCGTGCCATTGACCTTGCCGGCCCCCAGCTTGTCGCCCAGAAGGGCCTGGATGTCAGCGCCCTGGCTGGCCAGCAGCTCATCCAGAGGGAGAAGCATGCCGTCCACCGCCATGTTTACCATGGGCATTGTCAGGCCGGCCATTACCAGGTCGATTTTTTCTCCACCGGCAATCATCATGCTGATCTTCTGCGCGTGCTCCGGAATACCCACGTTGAGGATTTTGACGCTTACATTGATAGCGGGAACCGTGATGGCGTTGATGGCTTCCTCAATGGCCGGAATATCGGCATATTCGGCACCAAAGGTCACGGTCTCAATCACCACTTCATAAGGTTCCTCCGCGTAGGAAAAAGAAACGAGTCCAAAAATCAGGGAGAGGGCAAGTAGCAAAGACGCGAGTTTTTTCATGGCTGCCATCCTTTCTTGGGATTGTTGATGGCCTTATTATAGTGAAGCGCACTTTGAAGATATAGAAGAATAATGACCACAAATTTACGGTTCATGACATCTTTTTTGCATCCCGTTTGCTGCGTGCCCTGGGCAAAAAGATATCCACCTGCGCGCCTCCCTTGGGAGCATTGCAGAAGGTAAGCCCGGCATTGTGTCCGTAGAGCAGTTCCAGGCGCTCGATGGTATTCTGGATGCCCAGCCCCAGTCCTTCCTGGCGCACCCTGGTCTGCTGGAACAGCCTGATTTTTTCCAGCACATCATCCGGATAGCCTGCTCCCGTGTCATGAATGCTGATATGAAGCTGTTCCTTGGCCATCTCAATGCGTACTTCCACGTGGTTCACCATACCGATAACCAGCGAATGCTTGATCGCATTTTCCGCAAAGGTCTGGATGACAATGGGTGGAATCAGCATTTCCAGCAGTTCCTCCGGGCACTGGATGTCATAGGTGAAATTGTCCGGATAGCGAATCTGCTGCAACTGGAAATAATTTTTCACATGCTCCAGCTCCGCCTCCATGGGCACCAGCGGTTCACTGATGTGCGCGACATAGCGGAAATAACGTGACAGGCACAAGAGCGTTTTTATCATCAATGGATATTGATCCGGCTCCATGGAGTACACTAAATTTAATGTGTTCAGAACGAAATGAGGCTGCATCTGCTGGGTTAAATACCGGATGCGGATTCGCTCGCTTTCCAGCTGCGAGGCATAGGCTTTGGATTCTGCGTTGGCCACGGCCTCGATGGATCTGTTGAACTGGCGGTTTAGTTGGTCAAATTCATAGGAGGTGGCCTTTGCTGGAATGCGGTATTTCGTATTTCCCCTGTCGATTTCCTCAATAGCGGTGGTCAGCTCCCTGAGAGGAGAAAAAATGAGACGCCGCAGCGCAAGCCAGCTCAGCGGGATGATCAGAAGCGTAAGATAGGCAAGCAGCTGCAAAAGCTGAACCGTCTGGGGCAGCGCCACGGCCTGATCAGCCAGCGTCTGCCTTATGATATAGCCTGTGTCTTCAATGGGTACGTCGATAACGTGTCCCCAGGCAGGCATTTCAGCTCCTGCAGGGAGAATATCAAAAGTCCTCATATCGCTTTCGTTGAGTCCCAGCTCGGTCCATAGCGCATCCACCTGTACCCAGGCTCCATAGCACAGATCTCGCCGGACAACGTTAAATAGAAGAAGTTGTCCCATGGGACTTTCTAGAAACTGCCAACCCTTTATCTGCGTAAAGGGTTCCGCAGTGCTTTTGAGCTGCTCTTTGAACCAGGTACTGCTTTGATAGTTTTGGCTCCGAATGCCGAAAATGAAAACATCGGCCGTCTGTCCATAGACGTAATACCCAGTAACTGCCGGATACTGAAACTGCCAGTTTTTCATGGCGGTGCTGATTTCGTTCTGACATCTGACGGCCTCATATTGCCGCTCATCTTGCAAAGCTTCGACGCTGGTGCCCATATCCACCAAATAGGAGCTTCCCAGAATGGTGATTCTCTCCTGCGCCTGGGCAAGCTGCCGCGTTATCTCATCTGCATACATCACCTGAACCTGCCTGTATTCCCTGAGAATGCTGTTTAGCGTGAAATCTTTCAAATAGTTGGTTATGTAAAGCGTTATGACGCTGACCAGCATAAATCCCAATACGATAGTAGAAAACAGACGCAATGTGAGTGAGGGTACATGGGATTCTCTGGGCATATGAATCGCTCCCGTCAGCTTTTTGATTTTTATCATAATCCCTTTTTTCGGGGTTGCCAAGATCCTATGTCATGATCTTATGAAAAGAGGTCATTTTTGTGCGATTCCGGCAAAACAGGGTCTGTGCTATAATGAAACAAGGAGGATGGCCATGAAAGTTTTAATTGTGGATGATGAAGCCTACGCCGTAAATGCTTTAACGAATCGGATTGACTGGAACGGCTTCGGCTTTGGAACGCCGCTTTCCGCCCGATCCATGGCGCAGGCCCAAAGCGTTTTTCTTAATGAAAAAATCGATCTGCTTTTGTGCGACATTGAAATGCCGCAAGGGTCGGGACTGGATCTTTTTGAGTGGGTTAAGGCATATTATCCCAGGACGGAATGCATTTTCGTTACCTGCCACGACGAATACTCTTATCTCAGGGCGGCCATGCAGCTGGGAAGCTGCGATTATATTCTCAAACCGGTGGATTATAACCAGCTGAAGGAAACGCTTAAAGAGATCGTCCAGCGGATTGCCCGGCGAGAGCAGGCTGCCTCCCGGCAGCGTAACGATGATCCCATGCCTTTTCATGCGCCTGGCACATCATCCAACAACCCGTATATCGCCAGCATTATTGCCTACATTTCAGTTCATCTGACCGAACCGATTGCAATTGCGGATCTGGCGGAGGTCCTGCATTTGAATCCTCAATATGTAATGCGGCTGTTCAAAAAAGAGATGGGATGTCCAATCCTGCAGTATATTACGGCCCAAAGAATTGCGCTGTCCGTTCGCTATCTGGAAGAAACCAACATTTCCGTAACTGACGTTGCCGTCTTGTGCGGTTTTGACAATTATTCATACTTTACACGAATCTTCAAACGTTTCACGAACGAAACCCCCTTGAATTACCGTAAAAGCGCTCGCGGCAAGAGGTAAATTGCTTCCTTGCAATGCATCTGGTCATGATTCTATCAATTTTAGTCATCATTTTACTTTTTGTTTCCGGTACGAATGTTTTATGATAAAGGAAAGAGACGGAAACGCGGCATGCGGAAGATGGCCATTACCTGTGTATGCGGATCTGCTCTACGATTTTCATGAAGGAGATTTGAAAGATGAAAAAGATCAGCATGCTTTCCTTTATCCTGGTCTTTGCCCTGCTGCTGGCTGCATGCGGCTGCGCAATTGCGGAAAACGCGCCGCTGAACGATGTTCCCTGTCAGACGGTCACCCTGGCGGAAGATGATCCCGACTATTTTAAAGAACTGTGGGCGGCGGAACTATATAACTACAAGATGATTCGAAATTTCACCACCATGTATGAAGAAGCCGGCTGGGATGCTTACCGCGACAAGTGCGTCAATCTGGACCGCATGGACCCAGAGGCTTTGACCGAGGAGGATCAGCAGGTTATCCTCAACGCCAAGGCGGCCCGCGAGGCGCTGGTGCAGCTGATTCCCTACGACGAGGAAGTTCTGCTGATCTGGGGCGAAGACATGCCCGTTCTCACGGAGAATGTGGAGAGCCAGTTTACCGCAGAGTCTCAGGATAATGTGGATTTCCGCCCCTTCCTCATCCCGTATCTGATGGATGATCCCAGTCAGGCCAAGGGCAATCTGATTCTCATCTCCGGCGGCGGCAATTATCTCCGCGGCACGGAGGCTCAGGATGTGGCCCCCGTATTTGTGGAACTGGGGTATAACTGCTTTTTGCTTCATCGCCGCGTGGCGCCCTATGGCCCCGATGAAATCGCCATGGACCTGCAGCGAGCCATTCGTTATGTAAAATACCACGGCGAGGCCTGGGGACTTGGCGGACTGGATGTGGTCGGTGCTGCGGGCTTTTCTGGCGGCGGCGGAAATGTCTGCACCGTCATTGAAAAGTATTATGGTGATATTACGCCTGACCAGTTCGATCCCGATTATGTATGCGATGAAATTGACGCCGTAAACAGTGATATGCAGATTGCCATGCCGATCTACAGCGCGCGTGCGCTGGAGACGGAAAACCCCAATATACCGCATCTGTTTATTGCTGTTGGCGAGGCGGACAACTTTGAGGGCAGCATCGCCATGTTCCAGTGGGCGCAGGGCCTTGGCCTGCATCCTGAGCTGCATATCTTCGGAAACGTCGTGCATGGATTCGGCCCCGGAACCGTTGGTACCAGCTCCACTACCTGGACCGAAGCTGCTGACCTGTACATCCAGCACAACCTGCTCAAGATGGAAAAGTATGAAACCATCCCCGAAGAATACACCTTAAAGCAAACCGTTCTGGTGACTTGGTTCCCCAAGGATGTGGGCGATGTTCCCGTAGATGTCTATGTCAACAGCGACCATAGCAAGTTCTTCCTTTCCTTCTATAGCTGGGGTGACGATATTCAGGTGGAAGGAATTCTGGTTGGCGACAATGTGGCGGGCGTGACCTTTGACAGCGTGGGATTCTTTACTGAAGACGCGCCTAAAATGTGGGCGCTGACTGACCCCAACGCGTGGACGCCTGTCAAATAACTGAGCAATACAGTTGTTGCGGCAAGAGACATCTTTGATTTTCATTGGTTACAAGGCTCGTAATTCTTATGAATTATGGGCCTTGTCTTATGAAATGGCTCGTTTTATATGCCATGAATACATGTGTGTATATGTCGCCGTCTTCAAATGGCTGGAATTAACTATGATTTTTCGTCGCAAGTGGGGTTCACTGGCAGAGCTGCAGAAAAGATGGAAAGTATGAATCAACATATATATAGAAGGCATTTTGTATGTGCGTCAGGCCGCGTCACGCAAGGCGGGCGGGCAGGGAATCCGCTATGTGTGCGAGGTGGAGGGCAGCATCGCCGTCCTGTTTCACGACGAGCCGTACTGGTTTATAGAACGGGAAGAGAGCGCGTCGAAAGCCTGACAAAAAGCGTTAACAGGCGCGTAGCAGGCACAATATGCCTATCATGGGTTTGGGGATGCCCCAATCAGCCGGTTTTGCGTCAGGCAGAACCGGCTGATTTGCAGCTTTTCCCAAAGGCGGCACTGGAGATCGGGGGAAAAACCGCTGAAAAAAGGAAGATTGTGGGAATTTTTGCTGTCTTTCGTTCGTTTGAATAAGTGAGTGGCCTGCAAAGGAGAAGTTCAGAAACAACAGTGCCGTTTCTTTTGGGCTTTCTGTTTCCCGCCGGATTTCTCTTTCCGGCAAGCGCCCCCTGCGCCATCGGCCGGGCGCCGGAGGAAAGCTGCATGATGATGAGCCGTTCTACTAAAGGGGGATTGGATATGCGAAAATGCTTTGTATGGCTTTTGATTCTGACCCTGTGGATGCTGCCCTTGGCAGCGCAGGCGGAGCAGGCGTCGCCGCTGGTGGTGCGGGGCTACGGGTTCGACCCGTACATGATTCCCGCCTTCTTGAGCGACCACCCGGAGATCCCGCTGGTGATCGACAACGATTTCACCGTCAGCCGCACGCAGTTCATCTCCGCCATTCAAAGCGGGGATTCCTCGACGGATATCTATGTGCTGCCGGACTCGTGGAACGTCTGGAGCCTGATCGACAAGGGATACGCCAGGGACCTGTCGCCCTATCCGGCGCTGCGCGAGAGCGTCGAGGCCATGATTCCGCAGCTTCAGCAGGCGGTTACCCGCGGGGATCAGATCTTCGCGCTTCCCATCGCCCTCTATGCCAGCGCCTGGTCCGTCCGCCCGGAGCTTTTGGAGGCTGCGGGATACGATCATATCCCCGAAACGATGACGGAATTCCTGGAGATGCAGCTTGATTGGAATCGGGACAAGGAAGGGACGTATGACTTTGCCTTTGCAAGCACCGCTTACGACGGCTATGACCTGCGCCTCTATCCCTTTCTGGAGATGTCCGTATCGGAATACATCACGCAATACGAGCGGCCCGATCAGCCGCTGTCCTTTGATACGCCGGCATTCCGGCAGGTGTTGGCCGCTCTTGAGGCATTGGGCTATCCGCCTGAAAACGTGGACGCGGCGTTGGCTGCCCGGGCGGATGAGGCGCAGCTGTCCAGCCATCCGGACGCCATTTTCACCCTCGGCGACAGCAACCCTCTGAACGTGGGGGAGATCGGCGCCTACGACAAGGTGCTTATCCCCGCGCCGCCCTTTGAGGAAAACGGCGCGCGGCGCACGCTGGCCACCATCTTTCTGGCCCTCGTCAATCCCTACAGCCAGCATATGGAGGAGGCCGCCACCTTCCTGACCTATGCGGCCGGGCGCAGTGCGACGGACGCCACGCTGACCCTCTATCCCGACCGGAACGATCCGATTCCCAATCAGGGTGTGATGGCGCAGCTGGAGGAAGCAAGGCAGGAGCTTGAGCGCAGGCGCGCGCTGCTGGACAGCGCCGACGACGCCCACAGGGCGGAGGCGCAGGAGGCCGTCACCCAGCAGGAAGCCGTTGTTGCGGAGCTGGAAGCGTGGCAGGATCTGGTGTCGGCGGAGGCGATCGCGGCCTATCGCGCGCTGGAACCCTATCTCTACATTCCCCAGGATTCCCCCTACTGGCGGGCCACCACGGAAATGAAGGCGGAGATTGAAGGGTTGCTAAAGCAGTACGCCGCCGGTACGCTGGATGGCGAAGGACTGATCCGCCAGCTGGACCAGCGGTTCCAGCTGCTGTTTTGGGAGCAGTAATTGCCCTGCGAGAGACAGACGGCGAAAGCCGGCTGCATTTCAGAAAGGACATAAAAAACAGGGGGGATGAAGATGAAAATCAACAAAGCGCTCGCTTTGCTGCTTGCGGCTGCCTGCGTCACGGTGGGGCTGCCCGCACGCGCTCAACAGGACACATTAGTAGCCTACTACGATGCTTATAATGGCGGCGCCCCCTTCCGCGCGTGGACCATCGAGCAGCAGTACGCCTTCGCTTCCGAGCTGCCCGCGCTCATCGAGGAATACAGCCAAAAGCCCGGTTTCTATATCCCGCCCAGCCTGGAGGAGGTCCTTTCGCACAGTTATGGCCTGCCCGCGGAAGGGGACCTTACCCAACAGCAGGCGCAGGAGGCCGCTATCGCATCCCTGCTTGCGTTGGGGCAGGAAACGGAGGAGGAGCTTCGGGCGGCAACCTGGACCTTTTCCTTCCTGACCGATGATCCTGACGCGCCCATCTGGCTGATCAACGTTTATAACGGCGTATCCACGGCCCGAAACCGGCTTTACCGCCTGACCCTCCTTTCCAGAAGCGGAGAAATCACGCTGGAGTACGATCATCTGGCCTCTCCCGAGCAAACGCCCGAGGAGATTCTCATGGTGTTCAAACGTCAGTTTCCAGATGAAAGCTTCGATCAGACCTATCAGGAAAAAGCCATGATCGGCGATAAAATCCTTGAGCTGATGGAGCTGTATCCCGGATTCAACGCAGACAAGTCGTATACGATTTGCGGACTGCCAAAGGAAAACGAAGTGTCCTATGAGGAGGGCCTCGCTTTTGCGAAGGAGGTGCTGGCACGGGATTATGGCGGCGACGGCGGCTGGAGCGAGGAAGCGTATCCGCTATGGTATGCCGAATTTGTCCTCAGTTCACCCGCCGTGCCCGAAGAAGTAATCCCTGTATGGAATTTTGTCCTGCGGAATCCTGAAACCAGGGAATTCTTTCAGATTTATGTGCATGCCGGACCAAGCGGCCCGGAACTGGTAAAGGTTTATGTGTCCTGGAACAGCAACGGATAACAGGGAACAATAGGATAATGGCAATGCTCCTTCCTGCAAAGCAATGAGAGCGGCTCGCCTGATGCGGGTTGGTGAAAAAGGCGTCGTTAAATGCTATGGCTCTACGAAAGTCAACCCGGCGTTAACGGTTTGGGACTAACCAAATCGACATGGAAAGAAATCATATTAGCAACATGATGCAGGGGGATGAAGTTGTGCTGTCTGTATATATAAGCATGATTTGGATCGCCGCCTCACTGTTGGCGTCAGCGCTTAACCCATCCATAGATGCTTTCAGGAACGTTGTATATATCAGCCTAATGGCTTTGTTTGCTTCCTTTATGCTGCATATACAACGAAGCAGGCAGGCCATTCGCATTGCGCGGTATAGCGGGCTGTCCTTCTGCAACACAGCAGAATGTATTGTGGGAAGGAACGGATTTGCATTTCTGCTGATCATTGGTCTTGCCATTGCCGCTTCGTGTTTTAACAGTGGAGCTTTGCTTCCCGTATTTGTTTGCTATTGCTTCATCCATATGATTTGTTTCGGCGCTCTGGCTTTGCACTATCGTCATTCTCCGACGGACCCTCTTCAGCCTCGGCCGGCACCTGTACATCAGGCTCCGACTGAGGCTGTTCTTTGCTTGTTTGGTATTCGAAGAGCGTATTCATGTCTTCGGAGCCGAAATCATCGGATTCATTTGCGGGAATCCTGTCCAATTCGCGGCACCAGCGGTATATGGTGCAATGGGCCAGTTTCAGTTCCTTGCAGGCCTTCGTGATGCCTGCCTGTTTCATCAGTTCTATGGCATTGCGCTTGAACTCTTCCGTATACTTGCTCATGCTAATCCTTTCTTGTTCAGCCATCGCCGAACAGTTCGTCCAACCAGTCTCCCGGTTCTATGACATCGTCATGTATCAACCCTGTTTGCGATCACATGCAATCTGCTGTAGTGAAAGGGATGATGGTTTCGTCCCTTTCGTCAACATCAACAGGCGGTCGAGGGCACCGGCGAATCATCGCTTTTGCCCCGGATACGGGGGCCAATAAGAAAGATCACTGTGCCTCCTTACAGCGCCGCATCTCTTCTTCGATACGCTCCAATTCTTCAGGCGAATAAAGCAGAGAAAATCGGCGTTTGTAGTCGCTCCAGCTGAACATCAGCAGGTCCGGTTTCCCGTCAGACATTATCAGTATTGGGCTGTGTCCCGCTTCAATCATCTCAAATACGGATTCCAGATGCTGTTCAACCTGCTCCTGCGTAACAGTAGACAACTCGCTTACTCCGAGCAATTCTTTCAGTTCGTTGTGCGTCATATTCATTTGCCTCCGTTTCGTCGGAGCATTGTTTTTGCTGGCACATTACGACAAGCAGATCTCCAGCAATAACCGAAGGGAATGAAGCAAACGGCCTTCTGCAGATTATCAAATGGCCTGTTCTTTACGATGCTGTCGCCCGTTTTTTGCACAGCATCCTCATGTTCGTTGTGTCTCACCTCGCATATTCAGAATGCTAATCTGCCTGCACACAGAAACAGAAATTGTGCGTCAAATATAGCACATGGCTTTCCCTAAATCTCGATTTTGATGAAAATGTAGGCACAACTGCTGAAATTATCAGAATAACCACCCGTGCTGCATTTTGCCAACCAGCGGTAAAAGACAACACCGCCGGTTAATTCCAATCAGAGGGAGGTTTGCTTATACTGTTGTCAGCGCGATCTGAAAAGATGATGCGTATCACGCAGCACATGTTTGAGTGATCGGGCGCTTTCAACGATCACCCTTTTCTCATACTCGGAGCAGTCCTCAAGCAAAGCGGACAGTTCGGCATCGACAGCAGCCGTATTCTGGTTAATGTACCCGGCAAGCAGAACGTCCATCGTCACCTTCAGCGCATTGGCCACATCGATCAGCATTTCGAGACTGGGGCCTTTTTGCCCGTTTTCCACCAGCGAAATGTAGGTGGGAGACTTGTCCACCATCTCGGCCAGTGTCAGCTGCGAAAGATGCTGCTGTTTGCGAAGAAGTCGGATGCGCTTGCCAATGGTTTGATAATTGAGATACATGGGTTATCCCTCCTATAAATTTTCATACCTCAATTATCAAGCGCAGCTTATATTATCGGCTACTATTTATATAATTTTCCATGCTCCGAGGGTAGAATAATAGGCATACATAGTCTGGAGACGATATTTTATGCTCCAGAAGAGGTGGTGAGCGGATGAACAATGAAGCGCTGCAGCGTGAGTATGAGCAGATCGGTGCAAGAATTCGCAATGCACGAATCGAGCAGAAAATGAGTCAGGCTGATCTCGCTGCAAAGGCAAACATTTCTCTCCCGCATATCAGCTCCATTGAACTGGGCAAAACGAAAATGCTTCTGAGCACCTTTATCCGTGTGATCGAAGCCCTGCAGATTTCAGCTGATTCCGTGCTCAGAGCCAATGTACCGACTGTGACCAGCATGTATGCCAGAGAGATTGCAGAACTGTTTGAGGACTGCACGCCATCGGAACTTGAGTCGCTGAAATCCATCATTCAGAACATCAAAGCGACCATGAGAAACAATCAGAATAATCAGTAAACCTTGGAGTGGATCGTCATGATTCACTTCTTTTTTTGTAAATTCGCATATTCATTTAACCAGAAGTAACGTGTTTTACCTCTGGTTTGTTCCTTTTCTCCCCATACAATTTTATAGTATTCGCATAGTGATACAACGGTGGAGGTAAGTATGCAGGAGAACAAAGAACAGAAGCCGGGAACAGATATGGTTGTCCCGGATGATAAAACCTCCATGTGGGATATGATCAGATATGGAGGTACTTCGCGTTTGGTCAGTCCTTTCGCGCGCGATCCTCAGGAAGAAGCTCAGCGCCGAATGCTGGCACACCATAAACTGTGGCTGGAAAGCATCCAGCATGAGTACCCAAGCCCCTACACGCATTATAGGATCGGCGTATATATTCGCTTCTTCAATCAGACAAAATATGCGGATTACCTTCTGTATCACAAGCAGGAGTTTATCGACACCATCTCCCTCTGCCCAAACTGGACGCTGGCTGATTTCTATGTCGATGAGGGACAGTCAACCCCATACATGGAAAATGCGAAGGAATGGTCCCGACTTCTGCAGGACTGCATGGATGGAAAGATTGACCTGATCATCACACAGAAGGTCAGCAATGTTTCACGCGATCCCAAAGAAATAACTTTCTGCGCGCGCTTTCTGGCCACGCTCGAAAGCCCGGTCGGGATTTATTTCGTCAATGAGGACATTTACACGCTGGCTTCTTACTATCAGGAGGATATGCGGGAAAAGCGATTCTTCCCGTCGCTCGACTGGCAGATGCTTCCAGAGGATGATGGGGAAGAATGGGGGATTTTTCTTGAGTAATCGACGCTATTCAAACGCTGAACAGAAGGAGCGAATCCGACAGCGCGTTCGTGTGCAGATCGATGAAGCCAACTATCAGTTTTTCCCTGAGCGCAAAGAGCCGGATTATTACGACAATGATGTGTGTCAGCGGGTTGGCGTATATGTCCGCGTTTCTACCGATGACCCCCGCCAGACGACTTCCTATGAACTTCAGAAGAAGTACTATGAGGACTTTGTCGTGCGGCATCCCAAGTGGGATCTGGTGGACATTTACGCTGACGAGGGCATCAGCGGCACCTCTACCCGACACAGGGACGGGTTCAACCGCATGATTGCCGAGTGCAAAGCCGGCAGGATCGACCTGATTATCACAAAGAGCGTCTCGCGCTTTGCCCGCAATGTCGTGGATTTCCTGGGCATGGTTCGAATGCTGTCAGAGCACAATCCGCCTATCGGAGTATTCTTTGAAGCAGAAAATATCTTTTCACTCAACGAAACCTCGAACATGGCCCTTTCCTTTCAGGCAACGATGGCCGAGGAAGAATCCCGCAATAAGAGCCGCAGTATGGAAACCTCCCTTCGCATGCGGCTGGATCACGGCCTTCCGCTAACGCCGAAGCTGCTGGGGTTCATGCACAACGGCGAAGGTAAACTGATCCCGAATCCGGACACGATGCATATCCCTAAACTGATGTTCTATATGTACCTGTACGGCTATTCCACTCAGCAGATCGCAGATGCGCTGACTGCGCTTGAAAAGAAAACGTATCTAGGAAATGTCAAATGGTCTGCAACCGGGGTGGCCCGATCTCTGCGCAATGAACGCTACTGCGGCGATGTGTATACCCGCAAGACCTTCACAAAGGATGTGCTGTCACACAAGTCCGTCAAAAACCGCGGGGAGCGCCCGATCAGTCACTATTACGGTGAGCACGAAGGCATCATTTCCCGGGACGACTTCATTGCCGTTCAGCACATGCTCAAGAACAGCAAATATGGCAACAAATCCATGCTTCCCGAACTTCGTGTCATAGCAGAAGGCCTGCTCAAAGGATTTGTGATCATCAATCCCCGCTGGAGCGGCTTTCGCGAACAAGAATACATTCGGGCATCAGCAAGCGCCTATCCCCCGGGCGAACGGAAGCAGGAGAAGGTGGAAGCACTTCAGTTCGAAGTTGAAGCCGGGGATTTTGATATGCGTGGGTTTGAAATTGCACACACGGACCTCTTCGATGTGCAGCAGACACCGCATGTCACATTCTATGAGGATTCGATCAAGTTTGGCATTGAGTGCATCAGGCGAATGAAAGCAGATCTCCATGTTGAGCTGCTGGTGCATCCGACCAAACGAAAGTTTGCCGTCCGGTCTGCAAGCAAGCAGAACCGGAATGCCGTTACTTGGGCAAAAATGAAAAACGGCCGCAAGGAAAGCCGCTCGATTGCCAGTGCCGCTTACTGCGACACCATTTACGCTTTGTTTGGCTGGAACCGTGAGTACAAGTACAAAATGTACAGCACGCTGATCTCTAACGGGGATGAAGAAGTATACATTTTCAATGCCGATGAAGCAACCACCTATATTCAGTCAGAGAAATACCCCCATCAGGACGAAGAGGAAACAACCGTTGAGCCTGTCACCAGAACTCCCTCGCATGTAAGAGGTATCCCGGCTTGTTATACGGACTCTTTCGGGAACGACTTCTATGTCGAACAGACGTATTCTGCGCTTGCTGCACAAACACGCGAACAATGGCAGATTCGCGTAGAAGGGCAACTGTGCAATACAGGCATGCAGCTGAACGTGACCGATTATGATATGCTCCGGGAATTCATCTTGCAGGAATTAGGCGATTGGAAACCACAGGAGGATGAGCAGTATGAACAGCAATGATTTTCGGAGCAGAGGGGTGCCCGGTTACATACCGATGTCCCTTGAAAGTGCAACAGGGGCTTTGGCGAACAATGCGCTGACGGTCATCCCTGCGGGCGATGAACCGATTGAGGAAGATCATTCGTTCAGTCTGGATAAGTTTCAGGTGGTTCGCAGAGAGTTTTTCTCGCACATGAGCGAACCGTCCATCACTTTCAGTGACTACAAGATTGGGCTCAATACCGCCTGCATCAGGCGCTTGCCGGATATCGACTACATTCAGTTTCTGGTCAATCGCCAGACGCAAAAGCTTGCCATCCGTCCGTGCCTTGAATCAGATCTGCACTCATTTCAGTGGTGCACCAGCAGCGGCGGCAAGCGAAAGCCGCGTCAGGTAACCGGAAGGATTTTCTTCATGAAGCTGTTTGACATGATGGACTGGAATCCGAGTTACCGATACAAGATTCTTGGCAAGCTCATCCGCGCGAATGATGAGTACCTTTTTATATTTGACCTCACTTCCACGGAGGTTTATCAGCGGATCGTCAAAGAAGGAGCCAAACCAAAGACAAGCAGGAGTCCCGTATTCCCGGCAGAATGGCAGGACCAATTTGGCATCCCCTTTGAAGAGCATCGCAAATCTCTTCAAATAAACATCTTTGACAACTACGCTGTATACGGAATCCGGGACCAGGAGAAAAAGCAGTCAACGCCTGCTGCGATTCCCGTGCAAACTTCTCATCCGGGGCTGCCCGACAACACCCGTACAGGAGGTGCAGAGTCATGGCAGAGCAGGCAGGTACAGCGGAAGTCAGCATTGCATTGGACATGAAAAAGAACCGTATTCGTATTCACAAGCCCACAGTCCATATGTTGGGAGACCCAAAGCTGATTCAGCTTTTGTTCAACCCGGAAGATATGGTCGTTGCCATCGTCTGTCCAGAGAGCGAAGTGCCGGGCGGTCAGGAGATCCGAATCAATCCCAAACACTTCAAACGCGGCGAAAATGATGTGGAAGTTTACAGCAAGATGTTCCTCAAAAAGCTGCGGAGCATTCATGGAAATCTGGATGACAACTGCACCTACCGCCTGACCGGCAAAATCATCCCCGAATTCCGTGCCGCGCGGTTCCCTATGAGTACCATACATCGAGTTGAATGTGACAAAGGAGTAAGCAGCAATGGATGAGCCGAAGACCATTGAAGTGACCATTGATCAGGAGTTCCGTGATCTGATCCGGCCTTTGATGAAGAATGAATACAGGCATCTGGAGGCTGCGCTCCTGGCGGATGGATGTCAGGAACCCATAACTGTGTGGAAAGGCATCATTGTCGATGGGCATAATCGCTATGAGATCTGCACCCGCCTAAACATTCCCTTCAGAACTCGTGAACGTCATTTTGACAACCGGGAGGAAGCCATTATCTGGATTTGTACAAACCAGCTTGCCCGCAGAAATATCTCGGACGAAACGCGCCGGTATTTGATTGGCAAGCGATATGAAGCCGAAAAGGTCATTGCCTCCAGGCGCAATTACAACGGATGGAACCAATACAGAAAACGGGAGCAATCCAGTGATCTGCCCTATGAGGTCATTGATCCGGACGCACAGCAGGAGAAGATTCGGACGTCACAACGAATCGGAGATGAATATCATCTCGCGCATGGAACGGTCGAGAAATATGGAACTTACAGCAAGGCGATTGATGCCATAGCCCGAAAAGACCCCACAATGCTCCCACGCATCCTTTCCGGCCGATACAAGATTTCTCATAATAATATTATGGCGCTGTCCCAAATGGATCCGCAGGAAGTAAGGAAATTCGGCAAGCAGATGAAAGCGATGAAGAAAAGCGGCGCCTTTGTTCCTTATGGTGTTGTCCGAACGCAGCTGAGGCAGGTTTCTGCTGAACCACCCGTTCAGCTGCAGACCGCGATCAAGAATACGCCCGACTTTGATCCGGATGCCGAGATAACCGGTCTGACACTGACCATTCCCTCCTGGGCGAGTTCCATCCGGCGCACACGCAGTCATACCGACTTGAGCAAAGTTTCCTTAAAGGCACGCATGAATCTCGAACACGTGCTGTTTAACCTGCAGGCTACGATAGAAGAACTGCTTCGGGCCATAAAGGAGTAATCCATGAACAATGAACTCAATGCGTATGTGCCCAACGTGATTTTTGAGAAGATACCGATCAAGAATCTGGTTTCATCTCAGGATTACCAGCGCAGCCTGTCCGAATCACAGATATTAAGGATCGCCAGAGAGTTTGACCTTCACCAGATCAATCCGGTGAAAGTGAGCCGCCGCGATGGATACAACTATGTATTCGACGGACAGCATACCATAGAAGCCGTAGCACTTGTATCCGGCTCCCGGGATACCCCTGTTTGGTGCATGATCTACGATCATCTCTGTTACGAGCATGAAGCCCACATCTTTGCCGAACAGCAGAAGCATCATCGTTCCGTTGCACCCTATGATACGTTCAATGCTCACCTCGAATCCGGCAGTGAGAAGCACTTGCTCATCCGGGATTTGGTCTATTCCTACAATCTCGAACTCGGCTCGACGCAGAAACGTCATGGTACAATCTGTGCCATTGCAGCGCTTGAAAACATCTTTGACACATATGGGTATCACGTGCTGGACAAGGTATTACGAATCATCGTCAGCACATGGGAAGGTGAAATGTATTCTCTCTCCGGCAATACCCTCAACGCGGTTGCCCGGCTCATTGCTGCATATGGCGATGCCCTGAACGAGGAGACGTTCAAGGAACGCTTGGGGTTGATTCCAATGAAGACGATCATTCGGACAGCAAGAGAGAGGCGCCCCGGTTCGCTCGGTTATGCGGAAGCAATGCTCATATTCTATAACAAGAAATGTAAATACCGGCTTTCGATGAGAAAGCTGTATGGCGCAACGAGCGACGAAGATGATTTGGATGACGATGAGGACTCCTATGCGGATGAGTAAAAGTGGTTTTTCCCAAATAGTTGGCATAACCTCCCAAAAACAAAAAAGGCGGCGCTCGAGGAGGTTGACTCCAGAAGCGCCGCCTTTAGCGGTTAGATCAGTTTACTGTATTCACCGGATACCCAGCCAACGCGCGCATTGACCACAACGGCGTTCCAACCGTTCTGCGCGGTGGCCACATAGTCCAGCGTCGCACCCGGTGCAAGCTGGGTGATGCGCCCGTACTGCGTGCCGTTGCCCACGCGAATGTTGACCTTTCCGCCTTCCGACACGATGACTACCTGGGACCCGACGGGCTTTTCGGCATCGTTCTCCTCGTCGCCATCCTCCGGCTGCGCAGGCTGCTCCGGCGCTTCATCGTCAGCCGAGAGCGCGTCCATGAGCGCGGTGTGGCTCTTTTCGCCGTACTTGCCGTCCACCTCGAGGCCCTCCGCCTTCTGGAAGGCGCGCACAGCAGCTTCGGTCTCCGAGCCAAAGTCGCCGTCTGCGCCGTACTTCGGCAGGCTGTAGCCCAGCTTGAGCAGGTGTTCCTGCAGCTGCTTCACATCGTTCCCTTCGGTGCCCTTTGTGAGCAGCCTGGAACCAAGCGCATATTCCGTCTGCGGGGGCTTTACGTTGCCGGCTTCGCCGTAGTCGATAAACGGCAGGAAGTACCAGTGCGTCCATCTGCGATCCTTGACGCGGGTCTTCACGCACCCATACGAGAAACCGCGCTCTTCCACGGCATAACCGCCGCCGATGTACACGCCTACATGGCCATCCGAACGCAGCGCAATGCCGGGAATCTCCGGCAGGCTGTCCATCGTGCCCCAGGAGCATCCCTTGCTTTTGGCATAGCTGAACATGCCGTTGGCGGACTTGTCCGGACAGCTGTTGCCGCCATACTTGCTGGAGAAGGTCTTGTCCGTGCCAATACTCTCGATCACACCCTTACCGCCGCCTGTCCAGCAGTACCCCTTGATGAGTCCGACGCAGTCCGCGCAGACCTTTTTCTTCGAGATGTCATCCCGGTAGCGGCTGGTGCGGCTGGAGCCATAGTGGGATGGATACTGCGCGGCCTTGCGCGAACGCAGGCTTTCGGTGCATTTGTAGACGCAGGTGCCGTACCAGTAGGGCTGTCCGACCATGCTTTGGCAAAAAGCCGCGAAGTGCTCGTTGGTGAGCGGAGTGTTGATTCTGTCTGGCATGTCTGTCCCTCCTTAATAAATGAAAAGGGCGGCGGTCGCCCGTCGCCCTGTGATGGTTACGATTTGAGTCAATCCTTCTTGGGTGAAGTATAGGTCATGGCCTGCTTGCTGTCCGACAGCCCGTTTGTAGTGGGGTCAGCAATGACGCCAACCATGCCCAAGATCATGAGAATTCCCTCTGCCACCTGCATGACCGCGCTTTGCGTTACAGTGGGCGCAATCTCCAGCAGCTGCAGAAGGTCGTAGACGAAAACCACGACCAGTGAAATCAGGCCAGACAGAAAGGTCTTGTTCTGAAAGCGGACTCTCCAATTGATGTTCATAGAATGCTCCTCCTTGATGTGTAATTCGCAGCGCGTAATCACCGCGGTTGCTCAGAAAATGACTCGTCACCCTTCTTGTAGGGTAGTTCCATGGTCTGTCTGACCATGTCCGTAACGATTCCATCCCCACCCAGGCTGTGATAGGCATCGTACATGCTGGTGATGTTTTCACGGGCATATACCGGCGCGTAACCCTTTTCAAAGTAGTGATCACAGGCGCTGATAATCCGGTCGCGCAGCAATGCCCGCATCCCATCATCCAACGCCCGGTCTTTCTTCTGCGTATGCCGCATATGCTTGCTGATCCGCCGGTAGCTGGCAGCTGCCAGCGCCGCCACGATGCCAAACAACCACTCCACCCAATATCGTGCGATCCATTCAGGCATGATCTTCCTCCTTCCGTTTTTTTCAGGTTCCAGTCCGGACGTTATACTCCCACTTCCTCCACCGGCGAATTTTCCTGTCTGCTTTCACTTGCCGGTGACCACAATGCCGGTACACCAGGTGGCTCCCAGCCTGCCTGTGAGGTGTGTGCCTGCTGGCAGGTGTACAGGATGCCATCCTCGTCCGGGTAGGCCACCTCATCGCCCACGATGTAGTCAACGCCCGCCTGCCACACGCGGACAGCATCCTCGGAAACGATCTCCACCTTTCGCCAGAGCGCGGGCGTGAGGTCGGGCGGCCACGTTCCCTGCGTGGTGTGCTCTTGCAAGCATCGCCAGAGGAAATTGCCGTAGGCGTAGACGTCGCCCACCTTGGCCTCGATGCCCGGCTGCCAGAGCCGTCCCTCTAAAGCGGGCTTCACGGAGAGCAGCTCCGCATCCGTCAGCCTGCCGTCCGCCACGGCCAGCCGCAGCAGCAGCCCCAGCGCGTTGGGCAGCGCTTCCTCTGCGCTTACCACGATAAATGACTCGATGGGGAGCGCCTGCATCAGCAGCTCGTCCGTCACCGCCTCGCCCTCTGCGATAGAGACATCATCCGGCAAAAGGATCACCTGCTCCGCCTTAACGCCCGACATCTGGAAGGTTTCTCCCGTCAGGCTGTAGTGCGTGGCGTCCGTTCGTTTCGCCGCAAGAAAAGAGGAGCGGATGATCGTCCTCACCCGCCCCTCCAGGGGAATACAGATCTTCATGCTGACCTCCTTATCCGACCGGCTCTTGTCCAAATGGGTCCAGACCTGTGCGCTCGCATGGTGTTACCCGGCAGACGCTCAACTGCCATTGTAGACCACTTGCAGATAGGGCTT
>OGYY01000772.1_pt1 | contig 31419 bp, 21 predicted proteins | sample 1576671 | NCBI WGS metagenome assembly OGYY01 (sample SAMEA3541593, study PRJEB24748) | human gut metagenome | biome: human gut; feature: human-associated habitat; material: faeces | place: China | collected 2012 | reverse complement strand
CATGGCACCGGCTGCATATCTGGATGCACAGCCGGGCGAAAAAGTTCTGGATTTATGTGCGGCACCGGGGGGCAAAAGTACACAGATTGCGGCAGCGATGCAGGGAAAAGGGCTCCTTGTCAGCAATGAGATTCATCCGGCGCGGGCAAAGATTCTTTCCGAGAATATGGAACGGATGGGGGTAAAAAATGTGATGGTGACAAACGAGAGTCCGCAGACACTTGCGGGAATGTTTATGGAATATTTTGACCGGATCATGGTAGATGCTCCGTGTTCCGGGGAAGGAATGTTTCGTAAAAATGAACAGGCGTGTGAGGAGTGGAGTCCTGAAAATGTTCAGGTCTGTGCGGCGCGGCAGCAGGAAATTCTTGCATGTGCGGCCTCCATGCTCCGGCCGGGAGGACGTATGGTTTACTCTACCTGTACCTTTGCACCGGAGGAAAACGAGGGAACGATCAGCCGTTTTCTGGAACAGCATCCGCAGTTTCATATTGTGCCGGTGAAAAAATATCCGGGAATGGCAGACGGTGTAGCGGCATGGACAAAACATCCGGCAGCGGAGATAGGAGATACGATCCGGTTATTTCCGCATCATCTGCACGGAGAGGGACATTTCGTTGCGGTTCTGGAAAAAGAGGGAACCGTTTCGGAAAATTACCGGGGATATTGTGCGAATGGAGAAGAAAAACCGCTGGCAAAGGGAGAAGCAAAAGCGTATCTTGCAGGATTACAGGAGTTTCTTGGAAAGATACCGGCAGATGATGCCGGGAGGCTGTTTCTTTTTGGAGAGCAGCTGTATCTGATGCCGGAACATATGCCGGCAACCAGACGGCTGCATGTGCTGCGTCCGGGTCTGCATCTTGGCACAGTTAAAAAGAACCGGCTGGAACCGGCACACGCACTGGCACTTGCAATTTCTCCGCAGGAAGCATGCCACAGCTGGAATCTGTCTGTGGATGAAGCACGCGCGTATCTGGCCGGGCAGACGTTTCCGGCAGAAGGGGAGAAGGGCTGGTATCTGATCACGGTAGATGGATACAGCCTCGGCTGGGGCAAACTTGCAGGTTCTGTGATGAAGAATCACTACCCGAAGGGGTCGAATCATTTTATCTAAGTGGAAGGAATAAATCACCTGCTCCTTCACCTTTTTTCCTGTCAATCGTTCCAGCACCTCTGCATACGAGGCAAGCTGTGCCCGGTATCTGCCAACCAGAGTCTCCTCGTCTGCGGCATCGGTCTTATAATCCATGACCACCACGTCGTCATCCTCATAAAAGTATGCATCAATAATTCCCTGTACAACTAGTACATCCGGCTCCGTGACATCATACACCTCCGATGCCGGAATACCAGCAGAAAACTGCCGTTCCTTGTACAGATTGCCCAGGCGCGCAGCTTCTATCATACGGCATCCAAGCGTAGATTGCAACATCTTCCTGATTTTGGCTTCCCGGATTGCCACAAGTTCCCGCTCCTCGAAAATGCCCCGCGCAAGCAATGCCGCCTTTTGCTGTGCGATATACGCATCCAGATCTCCGTCTGTATCCACCGCTTCAAATGGCAGCATTTCCATAAATTTATGAACGATCGTACCACGCTCCGCACCGGTAAGTGTGCCTGTTTTTCCTGCAGACTGTGCTCGTTTCGGAAGGTTTTTTTCTATTTCCTGCTCCGCAGTATCCGGAAGGGCAAATTCCGTATTGATATCATACCCTTTTCCATCATAGGCTTTCATCTTCTTAATATCCGAGATTGACAGCTTCGCTCCCAGTGTCGTCATCGGCATATGTGGATATACGTAGGATACACTCGCCTCGTTTTTTGCATAGAATACATCTTTCTCTGCCTGCTCCGCCATACGGCGGATGTCTTCTAATTGTAACCGTTTGTGAAGCTCCATCGGAATCATCGCTGTCAGAATTTCCTCCTGGTTGCAAATTTCCATACGGATTTTCCCCTGCACCTCGCAGGCTGCCGCCAGCCGGTTATAACGCACCATACAGGCAAGCAGATGCTTCGCATAGCTGTCGGCATTTTTGCGGACATTATACGGAAGCAGCAACGGCTCCATATCTTCTACATAGGCATATTTTGCAAGCAGACGGTCCGCACCGCGTATTGCACCTGTAAGGATCAGCTTTTCCTTCGCACGCGTCATCGCCACATAGAGCACCCGCAGATTCTCTGCCATCATCTCCGCATCCTCGAGTGCCGCATAGATGCTCCGAATCGCAGTATTATGTTTATACCGTCCTTTTATGTGCATCGCCATTGCAGCCAGATAATAGTCCGGATGCACCTGCACATTATCCTTTAACTCCATCCGGTTAAACTGCCGTCCCATCCCTGCGACAAACACGACCGGATATTCAAGTCCCTTACTCTTGTGGATACTCATAATCCGCACAACATCCGCATCCTCGCTCAGCACGCTTGCTTCGCCCTCATCCTTTTCCATCAGCTTCAGCTTATCGACATAGCGCAAGAAATGAAACAATCCTTTGTAATATCCATTTTCAAACTGCACTGCCTTTTGCAATAGCATATCGACATTGGATTTGCGGATATCGCCTGCCGGCATTGCTGTCACGTATTCATAATATCCCGTCTGCTCCAACAGCTCCCAGATGAGATCCGATACTGATAAATGCTGTTTTTTCTCTTTTAGATCTTCGATCAGATCAAGCAGGCGTCTGACTTTTCCGCCAAGTTCTGTATCTGCCTGATCCTCTGCATAATACTCACAGATATTGTACAGACACAATTTTTCAGATACGGCATTCCGCACCGCAGCACATATCTGCGCAAGTTCTGACTCATTCAAGCCGCCGATCGGCGACAACAGCACTGCCGAAAGTGGAATGTCCTGCCGGCTGTTGTCAACCACGGAAAGCATTGCCATGATCACCTGTATCTCCACTGCCTGAAAATATCCCTTGGACTTTTCAAGATATACCGGAATCCCCTGTGCCGTGAGCGCATTGTAGATCACATCGCCATAATCCTTCAGGCTTCTTGCCAGTATCACAATATCCTTATACCGAACCGGGCGGTAACATTCTTCTTCCTCGTCATAGACCTGCATGCCGGTATCCGGCTGCATCAGCGATCGAATCCGGTTCGCGATCATATAGCCCTCCACCGTATCTTTCTCCGGAGATCCATACTGGCGAAGCTGCTCCTCGCTCAAATCCCCGGTATCATCTACATCAGCAAACAACAGTTCCACATCCTCGGCAATATGGACGCCCTCCGGTGGCTCCGGAAACTGCTTGCCCGGTACAAGTGCCTGTTTCTCATCATATGTGATACCACCTAAATCGCTTCCCATCAACTGATAGAAGAAATAATTGATTGCGCGCAGCACAACCGCACGGGAACGGAAATTATGATTCAGTTCGATCTTAATATCGTTTCCTTCCGCCTGATATCGGTTATATTTTTTGACAAATATCTCTGGACGCGCCATACGGAAACGGTAGATACTCTGTTTCACATCGCCCACCATGAACATATTATGCACGTCGCGGGATTTGCCCGATACTGCAGTCAGAATATCCTCCTGCAGATAATTGCTGTCCTGATACTCGTCAATATAGATTTCCTCATACCGGTTTGCAATCGTCTTTCCGATTTCTGTTGGAACTGCTGTACCATCCTCATCATAGCCGGCACACACAAGCTGGTATGCCATATGTGAGATATCCGAGAACTCCAGCATCTTCCTTTTCTGCTTTTCTTCCATAAACCGCGTCATGAATTCCTCAGTCAGGGAGAGTAACGGAAGCAGATATGTTTTTAACAGCTGCATATCTTCTAAGATCTGTGCTTCCGACTGCTTGAAGCTGTCAAGCTTTTTGCTGTCAAATTCATCCTTATATTCCTTGCGGAGCGTCTTACAGGCTTCCTGTAATTCTTTGTCTCCGGTAAACTTCTTTCTCGAAAGCGTCGCCCATTTACTCTCGATTGCCCCCTTCATCGCAGCATAACTGTCCGCCTGCCCGATTACCTGCAGCTTCTCGATATCCGATTCGATCTGCTCCCGGTACTGATCCGGTCCATCCGGCTCCTCGCAGATCACAAGGCACCGCTCTGCAAGCTGTACGGCTGCCGCCGCCTTTTTATGCAGGATATCAAGCATCGCCTGCATCCACGGTGCATGGTTTAAATCCTCCGCCGTGTCAATCTGCAGTCCCATTCTCGCTTCCTCTAAAAACCGCTCCGTTGCTGGAAAACTTGTGATCTGCCGATAGATCTTGTCCAGCACATCCTTCAGATTGTCGTCCCGTTTTCCATCACAAAACACTTCCAGCAGCCGACCAAATTCCGTATCGCCCTGTTCCTGCAGCTGCGCATACTTTTCCTCAAAAAGTTCTGTCATCACATCATATTTCAGCATTTCCAGCATACCCGGATCACCGATTCCAACCGCCGGATCCAGATTCAGATAACTGAAATACTCCTTTACGATATTCAGGCAGAAACTATCGATCGTCGTGATATCCGCACTCTGGATCAACATGTTCTGCTTTGCAATGTGCTCTGATTCCGGATACTGTTCCTGTGCTTCCTCCAGCTTTTTCAAAAGCTTCTCTTTCATCTGCGCCGCTGCCGCCTTAGTAAAAGTCACGACCAGAAAAGACGTGATATCGACCGGATGCTCCGGATCAATCATCTTCTGGTAGATACGTTCCACGAGCGTTGCCGTCTTACCGGAGCCTGCGGCTGCCGATACAAGAATTGTCTTGTCTCTCTCTTTAATTACCTGTTCCTGTTTTTCTGTCCATGGCATACGCTATGCATCTCCTCCAATAACTGTTCCTTCTCCTTTGCGCTGTGCTTTGTGTAGTGATAACGGTTGTTTCCGTATTTTTCATCAAACCGGCACACATCTTTGTATGCGCAGTAATCGCACGCGGTCTTGTTGGACTCCCGCATCGGATTTTTGTCGATCACTCCCGATTTCATCTGCGTGGCAAGTGCAGATGCCTTGTACTCGGCATAGGCAAGCACTGTGTCAAATTCCTCCGCGTCATCCCGTGCCAGTCCTTTGTATGTCAGCTGCTTCTCCCGTGCTTCCTCCGCCTCTGTCTCATTTTCCGCCTGCACATATGGATCCTGCATATGATAATAATACATACTATCCGTCACAATCTTATAGCGTTCTGTCTCCGCGCGGTTTTTATTCCACTCCTGATCGACCAGTTCACGCATCACATCTGTATAGATTGCAAGCTGCAGTTCCAGTCCCTCGTATAGATCACCAAGATCAAACTCATGTGCCCCGGATTTGTAATCGATCACACGCAGGGAAATCGTCTGCTCTGCTTCATTCACATACAAATCTCCGCGGTCCACCACGCCAACTAAGGACAACTGTTCATCTCCAACCTGCAGTTTTTTTCGGAATGCATACTCAAAATACCGCGGTTTGTAAGACGCATCCATCATCGCCTGCAGCTTCTGCACGGTCCGTTTTCCGATTCGGATCAAACTCTTCCGTAGCACTTCATACTGTCCGGCATCCAGCTCCTGTCCGGCGTATTCCTTCGCAAAGTTTTCATTCACGAATTCCTCTGTCTTCGCATCCCGCTCCTGCTCGGACAGTGTCTCCCATGCATTGTCCTTCTGATCCCGCACATAGCAAAACATCTGCTCCATCGCACCGTGCAGGATCATACCGACGTTCCGGTTGTCGATACCATGAATCTGCCGCTCCTCTAACCGTAGAATGTATCGAAGGAAAAATGCATACGCACAGCTTGCATACTGTTCCAGCTTCGATACGGACATCGCCATATCCTGTAACCGGATCAGCTGTGTGACCTGTTCCGCCAGCTTCTCCGGCAGATTCTGGTACTGCATCGCCTGTTTCATCCGTTCGAGTGTCCGGGCATCTCCATGCTTCAGATACAGCTTATATAACTGCAGTGTCTCTTTCTCGTGGCTGTGATTACCCTCGAGCAATTCCCGGATTCCTATGATTAAAACCTCCAGCCCGGATTTGTCTGTCACGATCCGGTTCTCCATCCGCTGTCCCTGTAATTCCTTCTTGTCCGGAAAAATTCTTCGAATCCGGTCTAATATATAAGATGGCCGCATTGTCTCATTCGTGGCACTCATACACACATAGGATAAATGCAGACAATCCTTTGGCTTCGTCATGTTCTGATATAGGTAAAACTGTTCGGTGTAGCTGTTCACCCGCTCTGTCGGCGCCATATGGATACCAAATGCACCCAGTCGTTCTTTCTCGCGGTCATTGATGATCTGACTGCGTCCGGCACGTTTCGGAATGACGCCGTCATTTACACCCACGATAAACAGCGCCCGGATATCACCTAGTCTGGTTCGCGTGATATCGCCGACTACGAGCATATCCAGTGTCGGTGGCACCATACCAAGTGTGACATCCTTCATTCCTACGGCAAACAGTTCCTCAAACTCCTGTACATTGACCGTGTCCTCCGGCATGATCTCCACCATCTTGTCAAAGATCTGCCGCACCTTCTCATACAGTCCGGCATCTTCAAACTGCGTCTCCATCGAAAGCGTCTCCATAAGCGCATAGATGGCTTCGACAAACACGGAAATCTTCTTTTTTCCACCGGAGACTGCCTTGTAAAATGGCTGCAATATTTCCATCACAACCTGCCGCAGCTCATCCACGGTGTCATCCTCGCCGTTTAGAAATGGCTGGCTCCAGCTCCGGATTCCCTTTCGTCCACGCGCCAGCACGTAGTTTTCCAGCATCTCGATCTCCGATTGTTCCAACGACTTTACAACTCCGGATTTTAAGAACGCGAACACACTGTCATAACTGAAATTCTCATCGACGATTCGAAGCACATGCATAAGCGCATCCACACATGGATGATTCTTCACCGGCATCGTCATATCAATAAAATATGGAATCTCATATTGCGGCAATATCCGCTTCGCAAATTCCGCCGTCTCCTCCAGATTTCCACTCACGATCGCAATATCCCGGTAACGATAGCCCTGCTCCATCACAAGGGTACGAATCTGTTCTGCAACGCCGGTCAGCTCCTGCGCCGGCGTATCATACGCCGTAATCGTAATCGCCTGTTCCTCGTCTTTCCCGACACGGTACGGATAGCGGAACAGATTCTGCTCCAGATGTGCCAGCGGATGTCCCTTGCTCCACCGTTTACAGCCATCCTTTCCTAAGAGCAATACCGGTTTCACAACCACATGTGCCTGCTCGGCAGTAAGCAGCAAATGCTCGATTGTCTGCTTCGTAAGTGCAAACAGTTCGTGCTCTGCCACGTGCTTTTTCTCATAGGTTGCCGCGTCAATCGTCAATACGATCGTCACTTTTTTCGCCCGGCGCAGCAACACGGAAATCAGATTCAACTGAATCGGTGTAAATCCGGTAAATCCATCTAATACGATCTCACTGCCTGCAATCATCTCCGATTGTTCCGCTGCCGCGGTCAGGAGTTCCAGCATCTGTTCTGCTACGATAAAAGACTGCCCTTTCTTCTCCTCAAACGCATCGAAAATTACCAGCATGTCCTGCAGCTTTCTCGCAAGCACACGTGCCTCCTCCGAATCGTCCAGCTTCTGTAACGCCTCCCGCAGCCGTTCCCGTGGAATATCATACTGGTAGATCTCTGACATCAACGATTTTGCCTCGTCGATAAATCCTGCCTTATCCAGACTTCCGGCATACAGAGACAGCTCTTCTTTGTGCTCCTGTGCTGCCTTTCGCAGCAACATAGATTTTCCGAAATCCTCCAGCACTTTCTTCGGCTTGATATGCAGCTCATCAAATATCCGATATGCCAGCCGATTAAACCCGATGACGTCAATCTGGAAGCTGCCGCCGCGCGGATGCTTCTGCACAAGCTTTCGTTGAATCTCCAGCGAATACTGTTCCGGGACAAGCACGATCACATTTTCCCGCTCATCCTGCATTGTCCGACGTATAATGTCCTCGTAAATATATTCTGATTTTCCTGCCCCGCTTGGGCCAAGGATAAACTGTAACGCCATGTACTCCTCCGTCAAAAAAATAAGCCGGAAGTTTTTCGCTCCCGGCTTTTTCTTAATCCTGTTTAAACAACTGATCCTGTACCTCTTCGATATCCGGATACCAGACGCCTTTGATCTTGATGAAATCAATATTTACTTCCAGATACTGTCTCTTCACGCCATTGCGATCCTTCATCGTTCCACGCAGTCCAAGCTTCAGGGTAACACCCTCTCTTGCATCTGCAGTCTTACCATGCTCCAGCTGGATCTTATCGTTGAATGCATTTACCTCAGAAGTGCCCCAGATGGATGTATCAATAATCTTGATCGATGTGTAGTTTGTCTCCTGCACATATGGTAAGATTTCCTCAACCAAGGCTTTGTTTGCTGTTATGTATTCCGGTACTAATGCCTGTAATTTCTCACTGTCATCCTCATTGACCGCTGTCTGGAATGCTTTGACTGCATCCTCATAAGTCTCCGGTCCGTTCGGCTTTAACACAACCTTTGTCACAAACATATAAATACCAAATACGATTGCTGCAAATATGATGAACTTGAAGATCGTGCCAAACACTTTGCCGACGCCGCTTCCGCCGCCCTGTTTCTTGTTCAGCTCTTTGTATTCCTTTACGTCTTCCTTCGTAATCTTGACAGGATCTGTTCCCCCGATACTGTTCCCATCATAGATGTCACCATAATCATCGGTTGGTGTATATGCCCTTTGCTGTACCGGCTTCTTTCCGTTCTCACCTTTCAGCCCAAGACTTGTCTTCATCTTCACCACCGGGCGCCCACATTCCGGACAGATCGTAATTCCATCCTGCACCCTTGCTCCACATGATTCACATACAGCCATATTACTAACCCCTTTCTTCTGTATCATATGTAGTATAGTATATCTCACGGAGGCATTTTCTTCAAGTGATTCTTTTCTTATGAAAGGAAAAATTGCGAAAAAAAAAGGATACAATCTGTATCCTTTTAAAAGCAGTTCGTAGGGGAATCGAACCCCTGTTTTCGCCGTGAGAGGGCGACGTCTTAGCCGCTTGACCAACGAACCATCTTGAAACCTTTGTTACTATAACAAATATATAACATGTTGTCAACAACTTTTTTTAATTTTTTTAATTTTTTTTAATTCATGGCATATTTTCGTAAAGATATACGTCCATATGCCATGATCCAACATCCTTATTTCGACTTCTCCGGCCGGTACAAAATATCCACGAATGTATTGACACTCTGCTCGCAGACTTCTCTTGTCGTCTCCTGCTTCACAAGGATATAACGATCTGTGTGTCCCTTCATGACATACGCCGGCTTTCCATCCTTATCGATACAGTCATACTCCTCCATCAGCACCGGAAGCAGCTCTCCGGAAAACTGTGCTTCAAATGCTGCCTTCTGGTTCGCCGTCAGCTCTAACAGCACATTGCTTCGCTTCTCCTTCACTGCATCGCTCACCTGATGCTCCATTGTCGCTGCGATCGTGCCGCTCCGCTTTGAATATTTAAATACATGCATCTCATAGAGATTCAGCTTCTCCAGATTTGCCACCGTTGTTGCAAATTCCTCCTCGGTTTCCCCCGGGAATCCTACAATCACATCTGTCGCGATCGCCGGACGATCATATGCCCTGCGGATCATCTCGCATTTTTCCATATATTCTTCGATTGTATATTTCCGGTTCATCCGCTTTAACGTCTCATTGCAGGCACTCTGCAATGACAGATGGAAATGCGGACACACCTTATCAAGCGCTGTGATACCATCCAGGAATTCCTCTGTGATCACACGCGGCTCCAGCGATCCCATCCGGATACGCTTAATACCATTCACTTTGGCAACTGCCTGTAACAGCATCAGCAGCGATGCACCATCCTCATCCTCATAGGAAGATAAATTGATTCCTGTAATCACGACTTCCTGTACGCCTTCTACTGCCAGCCCTTCTACCTCCCGCACGACATCCGCAAGCTTCCGGCTGCGGATTCTGCCACGTGTATATGGGATGATACAATACGTGCAGAAATTATTACAGCCGTCCTGCACCTTGACATAGGCACGGCATCGCTCGTTCGGCTTTATGAGCGTCATTTCCTCATATTCGTTCGTGTGATTGATGTCGATCACAACCTCATGCATGGACGTATCCTCATAATATTCACTTAAGATACGGGCAACATCCTTCTTGCAGTTGTTTCCGATCAGAATATCGATGCCTAGATCCTTTGCCAACGCTTCCTCGGCTGCCTGCACATAGCATCCGGCTGCCACAATGACCGCCTCCGGGTTCTTCTTTTTCGCGCGGTGCAGCATCTGTCTCGACTTTCGCTCCGCCATATTCGTGACCGAACACGTATTGACGATATACACATCTGCAAACTGTGAAAATGGTACAATCTCGCATCCATTTTTCTTCAAAATATCCATCATACTGTCTGACTCATATTGATTCACCTTGCATCCAAGTGTGCAAACTGCTACTTTTTTATTTAAAATATTCACATACATTTTACGCAAATTTCTCCTGCTGATTCTTGACTTTTATAGTGTAAACTTTTATTATAGTAACATAGATAAAAAAAGTGCGAAAGATATATTTTTGAGATTATTTTTCGCTTTCATAATATACAAGGAGGTTTCTATATGTTAAAGGTTAAAATTTCTCTCAACTCTATCGATAAGGTAAAGAGCTTCGTAAATGACATCAGCGGTTTTAATGCTGAGTTTGACTTAGTATCTGGTCGTTATGTTATCGATGCAAAGTCTATCATGGGTATTTTCAGTTTGGATATTTCCAAGCCAATCGACTTAAATGTACATACAGATAAGGATACAGAAGATATCATGGCAGCGTTAAAGCCATATCTTGCTGAGTAATCTCATAGTTCGATAGAAAGCAAAAAACCTCCCGGATGGGAGGATTTTTTGTTTTATTCTTTATTTTTCTGTCAGATACTGAATCATACCCGGTCCAAGTGCATCGGTCGGTCGCTGCATAAATCCATGTTTTTCATAAAATGGCTCTCTGCCCTTGGCACACATCAGACATAGCATCATCGTGCTTTCCTCTTCCCGCAGAGATTCCACATACGCTTTTAATTTCTGTATAATCTGCGAGCCAATGCCCTGTGCCTGCACCTGTGGAATCACGATCAGATCCTGAATATAACAGACCACGGCACCGTCTCCAACGACACGTCCCATACCAACGACCTGTCCGTCCGCATCGACCGCTTTTACTTTATACAGACAATTCGCAAGGGCATGTGCCGCCTGCTTGTCTGTCAGTTTCTTCCAGCCAACTTTCTCCCGAAGTGTCAGATACTCTTCCAGAGAAATATCATTTTCAATGAGTGTTATCATGTTTTAAGTCCTTCTTCCACCGTCGTATATCGCTACATACGCATCGGAATTCCACGCTCCGCCAGATATGCTTTGAGATCCATGATCTCCAGCTCCTTGTAGTGGAACAGGGATGCTGCAAGTGCTGCGTCTGCTTTTCCCTCTGTCAGTGCATCATAGAAGTGCTCCTTCGTTCCTGCACCGCCGGACGCAATTACCGGAACGGATACATTTTCGGCAATCAGTCTGGTCAGCTCCACGTCGTAGCCTGCCTTTGTTCCATCACAGTCCATACTCGTAAGCAGGATCTCTCCTGCGCCCATCTTATCTGCCTGCATCGCCCACTCGATTGCATCAAGTCCGGTATCGACACGTCCACCGTTCTTGAACACATTCCAGCCGCTTCCATCTTCTCTTCTTCTCGCATCAATCGCAACGACCACACACTGGCTGCCAAACTTGTCTGCAGCATCACTGATCAGCCGTGGTGTATTGATAGCAGAGGAATTGATACTGATCTTATCGGCGCCCTCACGTAAAATCGCCTTAAAATCATCAACTGTACGGATACCGCCGCCAACCGTAAACGGAATAAATACAGTCTCCGCAACCTTCCGCACCATATCGATCACGATATTTCTCGAATCCGAAGATGCTGTAATATCCAGAAATACAAGCTCATCCGCACCTGCCTTATCATAAGCAGCACCAACAGCAACCGGATCACCTGCATCCTTCAAATTCACAAAATTGATACCCTTTACAACCCTGCCATTGTTGACATCCAGACAAGGAATAATTCTCTTTGTATGCATACTCTCTTCCTCCCCGTCTCTTATAAGTGTATAAAGTTATCCAATATTTTCAGTCCTACCGTCGAACTCTTCTCCGGATGGAACTGACACGCAAATACATTTCCCTTTTCCACAGATGCATGAATCTCCACGGAATAGTGTGTCCGCGCTGCAACATCTGCTTCGTCCTTCGATTTCAGGTAATACGAATGCACAAAATATACATATGGGTGTTCCTCCACACCGGCAAATAATTTTGCGCCCGGTGTGATATCGAGAGAATTCCATCCAATCTGTGGCACCTTCAGATCCGGTGCATCTGGAATCCGTAAAATCTCGCCGTCCAAAATTCCAAGTCCCGTTGCTCCCGGGCTTTCCTCGCTTGTCTTATACAGAAGCTGTAAGCCAAGGCAGATTCCAAGAAATGGTGTCCCGGCATCTACCACATCGTAGATCGCCTGATCCAGCTTGTACTCCCGCAGCTTACCCATCGCATCACCGAAGCTTCCCACGCCCGGCAGGATCACCTTGTCACACGATAAGATCAGATCCTTATCCCGCGTGATTACAGCTTCTTCGCCCAGATAATGCACTGCTTTTTCTACACTTTTAATGTTGCCTGCATCGTAATCTAAAATTGCTATCATCGTCTCATCCTCATTGTATTCAAGCATTTTTATTGTGTTATCTTATATTTTAGCCATGTTCAAATGGCATTTCGTTACTTTTTATTACAATCTGTTACATTTCGTTACACATCATAATTAGTAAATATTTAGTACGCTAACTTTCATACTAATTACAAATTAATTGCTTTGCTACTACATTGATCTGTAATAATTGTTCGCTACTTGGTTTTACATCAACATAGTTATCCATCGTCGTTGAAATTTTACTATGTCCTAATATATATTGCAATGTTTTAGGAGGTAAATACTGAAAATTTGTCGCAAAGCTATGTCTGCAAATATGCGGTTCAAATTTTCTTATTGGATTATCTGAATTTGCATTATTAAATCTCTTAATACAGTTTGCCAGATATTCTTCCACGTGTGATCGCACAATCGTTTTTCTACTTCTTGTTGCCAGAAATACAAATCCTTCATATGCATTTCCGCGCTCATCATAACACACAGGCTCAATATCGCCTTTAAGATAGCGATTTTTTAATATACGTTCAAAGCATTCATATACTCCATCCGTCATCGGTATTGTTCGGTATCCTTTAGCTGTTTTCGTTGGCAGAACAACATGCGTATGATTAATACATTGCAACTGTTTTTCTACCTTAATAAGCCTATTACTCATATCAATATTATCAAGCGTCAAACCACATAATTCAGATGCTCTTAAACCTGTCCAGAATAGCACATAAATCATATCATAACAATGTGCGCTATTTGTATCTTTAGAACAGAATTCAAGGAATCTATTCATATCCTCAACAGAGATTGCTTCCATGTTTTTACTATCGCTTCTATCCGTTGTAATTCCGCGGAATGGATTTTTGATAACATAATCGCGATCTATTGCATACTCAAACACCCGTTTTATGAGACTAATTTGTGTCTGAATAGATGAACCCCTGTATTTCTTTTTCATATCAACTAGCCAATCTTCACAATGCTCTGGTTTGATTTTTCCAATCTCCATATACCCCAACTTATATTGTTTGAGCGTATTCACTGTAACATTATATCCAACCTTTGTATTATGAGCTAACTTCTTCCTATTATAAAGAAACTGCAAATATCTATCCATTACTTCTAATAAAGTAAGTTTTGCTCCATCAATATCTATACTATTATCTAGTTGTGCTGTTAGTTCAGCCTCCTTCTCCCGTAAACTCTTCGACGATTTCTTACCTTTTGGTAATTGATCTGTTTCTTCAAGCCTATATGAACTTATTACCCTCTTCTTTCCTAGGCAGTCTGTATAATGATATTCATACCGCTTTGTCTTAGGATTATAATATTCATTATCTCGCAGTTTTTTTCGTGCTGGCTTGTTCTTTTCTGAAACAATTTTATTTGCCATTTTCCAGCCTCCTATCAAATAAAGAGTGCCTTAAATGTGCATCATGTGTCACATTATAGCACACCCAAAAACCTCTGTCTATTTCACATATATCTATATTTGCTCTACTTGATTTAAATAATTTTCAAATTGTTGCCGTTTTATTTTGATTGTTCTTCCAAGAGTTAGATGATATTTGCATCCATAATCTTCAGACACAATAGATCTCAACCGGTGTTCACCAATACCAAATAATTGAGATGCCTCCTTAATATTTAGCAAAAATTTGTTATCCAATGTTGCAATACTATCTATATAAATCATCTCCTTACATAAATTAAGGGCAGAAAATATATCTCTGCCCTTCCACAATTTATTATTTCTATTTTAATGCTCCTTCAAAATCAGCAATAGTTTTATCCGTTGCTTCTTGGAATTTTATTTCTTCCTTTTCCATATATCGCTTCTGCTTCTCTATAAGTTGTTCGTATAATGAACAAAGCCTCTTTGCTTTTTCAATTTGAGCCTTTAATTCTTGTTCATATGACTGGAAAGAAGCAATAGTCTCTTCATTGTGAATGGTACTCATCTCATTTACTTTCCACTGTAATTCCGCATTTTCCTTTCTCATTGCTTCATTTTCCACACGTAATCTATCCACTTCATCGCTAAGTAGGCGAATCTTTTTATCCTTTTTATCTTCCATTTATTCTTACCTCGTTTTTCTTGAAATTAAAAAAGACACCGCAGTTGGTGTCTTAGTTAGTCAAAATAATTATGCTATTTTGAAAAAGATTGCTATTTTTCTTTATTTTTGGAATATAATATACGATTTGACTCGCATAAATGTTTAATATCTTTACAAATTTCACTGTGTGTACTATATATTACTTCTGTTTTGTTAGCTTTAGAAGTGTCCAATATAATAATTTTTGTATCCACATTCCTAAAATCGCATAAAATATTGTTTTTTTTATCCATTATCATATACGATGCTAAAACAATATGCGGTTCATTGGAATAACTTTCATAGTTATGAAGCATTCCTTCGTATATAAAATCATCATATGATATTTTTATTTTCATTGGGTATTGGTTATCCAGAATATCATCCCAATAATATTTATTACCTGTATCTCTTATCTGCAAAAAATCCAAAATTTCTATAATTTTTTTATTTTTTATAATTCTACCAAATACATATCCAAATAATAAAGCAGATATAACAATACATACATTATCTACGTTATATGAAATCGTAATTGGTATCATAGCTGCAATCTTACAATATATAAAGCCAATAACCAACGATGACATTAATGTATTCTCAACGTTTGCAGAATTTTGCTTTAATGCCACAAAATGAAATGTTTTATAAAATATATATCCAGTTACAATATAAATAATTATCTGTGGTAAAATATCAATTAAATCTTTAATATCATCATCCCCAATCTACTTACTTTTTTCTGATCCCTTCTTATTTTTAGGTGGTTTATGAGGCGGTCTTCTTGAAAAAATTTCTTTTGTATCTGCATGAGTACGACTCGATTTTCGAACAGCATGAGATTTATTCAATTGACTTGCCTTACTTTGTGTTCTTGTAGTCATTTATCTTTCCCCAATTCTTAATATAATATACTATTATATACCAATAATCGACAGAATACTATTAGAACATACGTTTATACAATACAGGAGAGTGCCGAAACACTCCCCATAAAATTAGAATCGGTTTATGTCTTTGATACTTTTTCCTGCAACTAAATCAACTGTAGCTGCTTGAAGTACCTTTTGTACCTTAGAATAGTCTTTGACCACACCGATAAGTGCCTGTGCAAACTGATCTGGATTCTGAATACCATCTAACTTGATGTCACCAATTGAAACTGTTACATCGCCACCACGGTTAGTAGTAGCAAATGTATTCATAGTTGGCATTGCATTCTGGTAGAACTTCTCCGGGTTCTGCTTTGCAATATTCCATAAATTATCAGTCATTTCCCGAGTGAATACAGTTGTACCCCTTGTGATTGGAGTTAAAATGCTACCATCAGAACGTCTGATAATTTCCGCACCTTCCTCTTGCGTCCATGCTAAGTGATCGTATGTAGCTTCCTTTAGACCATTCTTATAGCCAATCTGATTACCTTTCACCCAACCATTACCGCCAGCACGTTTGCCTTTGATAATTGCCTGAATGTGGTACGGATAAGCACGACCATTTGCGATTTTGTCAATCTCAAAGTAATCTGGTTTAAATCTGTTGACGTTGCCTGTTGGAGCAGTGCCATAAGAATCATAATACCAATTACCTGTGGCATTAACTCTTGTTCCGACATTTGGTGATGCCTTTGGTGCTTGTGTAGCAGAAGAGTTATTGTTTGCATTTGCTTTCGGAGTTGCTTGTGGTTTAGATGCTGTTGAACCATTAGATGTAGAGCCATTTGCAACACCATTTGGATTATTTGCAGTTGCTATATTCTTATTCGCCTCTGCTTGTGCAATTTGAAGCATCTTGTCTATTGTGACTTGAATGCTATTGATTGCAGACTGCACAGTTGTAGCATAAGTGTCGAATTTTCCTGTGAAGCCAGAAATAACAGTACCTGCATCATTCCATATTGTCTTCATCTGATCGGATATTGTGTATCCTACATCAGAAGTAACAGTTGTAATCGTATCACTGATAGAGGATTGATTTTCATTGACCACACCAATTAACTCTTGAATGAGTATCTCGGTCTGCTCAAATTTTTCATCAATCTTATCGGAATACTCTTGGTACAAGTCGTCAAGCATTTTCTCTTGATCTTCGATGTACTTGTCGTACTCGGCATCAGAAAGTTCCTGCTTTTTTGATTCAATATCAACTTTGATTTGTTGTACTTTCTTTAGTGCTTCTTCCGAATTATCATTTTCATAAACACTTGCCTCTTTTTCAAGTGTAGCCAAATCTTTCGTTTTGCTGGCAATATCTTTTTGATATTCATATAAGTCCTTGGTCGAAGAGAGTGCTTCCTTTTTCTTATCTATGAGATCTTGTAGAACTTCTAAAACAGCATCATATCCATCACGAGCAAGGTCAATCATGGATTTCTTTTCATCGTTAGCTGAAAGTATAACATCTCTCTGCGCCTTAATGAGTTCTTCTTTTCGATCAATCAAATCCTTATTCGCTGGATCTTTCGCAATGTCTGCTTCAATCTTCTTAATCTCACTAGCATATTTCTCAGCTTGTGACATGTAAATATTATACTTAGACGCATAATTACCAAGCTGTGCAAGACCTTCATTTGTAAGTCCTCGATTCAAGTGACCATCGGTTAGATTGTCCCTATCTTCGAGTAGACTTTGTACAAACTCAATTTCGTCTGCAATACCTGTGATTTTATCCTGAACGAGATCGAATAAATCCCAATCAGCCTGACGTATATTATTATAGAACTCTTGAATTGACTTGTTGGATTCTACAATAGAACCGTTGACTTCATCAATCTGCTGTTTAAGATCATACCATGCTTCTGAATATTCTGTTACCTTACCTGTATTCACAAGTTCGTTCAACTCAGAAACCATTTGATCTCTTTGCTGAACTAAGAGTTTGTTATTCTCATTCTCATTTTGAAGCATTGCTTCGTAGTATGATTTTGAGATAATACGACCTTTTGTTTCAGCATAGTCCACCAGCTTATCAAGAATATCATTGGTATCCGTGAATACCTTCTCCATATCTTCAAACTGCGTTACTATGTTGTCGAATTTCTTTTGCGCTAGTTCAGAGAGCGATATATTAAGTTCTTGGATTTTGTCTTGTAGCTCTACAGCTTTTTCGTACCAATTCTGATAATCCTGCACACGATTGTACAAATCTTCATCAGTGATATCCTCAATATTTATTTCTCCGTTACGAACCTTCCGTTTGTAATCTTCGGACAATGCAACACTGTCTGCCTGTTGTAAATATCTCTTATATCCCTGTGTAGCCCATTCGATTTCGTCTGCTGTTTTAGCAATCTCATCATTTAGGGCAGTGGTGCGAAGTGTCCATCCAGAGAATGTATTTTCCTCTGTTTTATTCAGACGAGCAATAGCTTCTTCGCAACGATTTATTTTAATCTCAATCCAATCTATCGTCTCTAAAAATTCATCCGCTTTATCCTGTGCGCTTGAATCATTTGAACCACTTGAGTTAGAGCCTGAACTAGAACCGCTAGAACTATGTCTATTCGTCCAATCGTTATTTGTCCCACCTATAATAGTAGTCTTTGAACCAGTTGATTTACTATAGGCATGTGATAGTAATGTACCATTGACAAATCCACCACCAATAAGTTTTCCACGAATACCACCAATACCGTTTAATAGTTTCTCAGTATCAATATGGTTGAATATTACGTCACCCTTCTTTAGGTTCATAAATTCAGCACCACGCTTACCAATAAGCTGTGCCTGTCCATTACGAACTAATAATTCAGGTGCAACCTCTCCGACAAGAGCTTGTTGATCGTATGCAATCTGTCCATTGCGGACACCATTATTATAGGCATTAGTACCGCTTGCTTTACCGAACATAACTGTTTTTCTTGTCTTGGTATTGCCATGAGAAGTTGTAGTAGTGCCAGATGCACTTGCATTGACTTTGACGTTAAAACTCTGACTATTTAAAATACTTTGTAGATTTGCATGAAAGTTCTCTGACAGTTTCGCCTGTACCTTAATCTTTGCGGTCTGTTTACTTGCCTTAGATACTGCATTATTGAGTGCCTTATCATAAGCTGACATATCAGCATCGACCTTAATACTTGTATCCGAATCTTTTAAGAAACTATCAGGATTGAGATTTGCTAACTGTTCCTTGAATTTATCCGTATCAATTTCAGCATCAATACCGATTTTTGTGAGTTCACCCTGATCCTGTAAATTCTGCAACTGTGTTGTTACATTTGCAAGATGTGTTTCAGCATCGGTCGTATCAATACCAAGTGTTTCTGCCTGTTCTAGCTGTTGTTTTGCAGATATATAAGATTGTAATACCGCTAATACAGTTTGAGAACCTTCTTCGACCTGTGATGCATCAATACCCATAATTGCAGGCTGTTCAAGTTCCTGTTTCTGTTTGAGTAATTGTGCAATAACTGTCTGTGCATCTTTCCAACTATCAGAACCAATTTCAAGCCCATCACGATACGTTTGTAGACTACTAATCTGCTTATTCAAACTATCAACATCTAAATCTGCACTAAAATCAATTTTAACACTTTGGTCTTTTTCAGAAATTCGCTTTGCAGCTTCTTCCGCTTCACTTTGCAAATCGGTTGTATCCGCTAAATGTGCATAAAATTCTATCTCTGGTTGAATTTCCCCGGCAACCGAATCATACTGTTTCCATAATTCCGTTGTATCGAATCCAGCTTTATCTAATTCTTCAATTGTCTTTTTATAATCGGCTAAATCTGTTCTTGCATCAACTGATTTCTGATCAATAGCATTTAAACCATCTACAATAGATTCCGACATGTTATCGAAATTAATATCAATACCTTCTGCTTCTGTCATAGCCAAGAATAAATCTACAACAGCAGAACGAGACATATCTACATCTTCACAGAATTGTTCCAGATTTTGTACGTCTATTTTGAATGTACCATCAGAATTTTTAGTAATTTGATCTGATAGTTGACTAGCATCATCCAAGAATGTATATAAACCAGAAATATCTTCGGTGAAATACTTTTCGGCACGAGTAAGATATTTATCCCATAATGCATCAGAATATTCCAATTCATCATTTGCCGAACCGATATATTCCATGAATGTTTTGAAATCATCTGTTCCCGTCCAACCATTTTCCCATGCTTTACGAGCCGAATCTAACTGTCCTTGAACATATTCGAAATTATCATTATTATCTGGTGTCTCTAGCGCACGTTTGTAATTACTCAATGCAGACAAAGATGCCATAATACTTTGCTCAAGCGCATCATACTGATTGATTTCTTCACCAAGTGCAGAGATATTATCTAAATGTGTAGATAAACTTTCAGACCATCCATCATTATCCTTCTTGAGATTACTAATTTCCTTGCGAAGTGCATCAATGCCCTTATTCTTCGCAGATGTAAGTTTCTTACGGACATTTGTATCTTTTATCTCTGTCTTAATAATATCATTGATAGCCTTTGCTTCTTTTTGGTATTCCTGAACTGCAAACGCTTCTTTTAACTGCGTATTGACAAGTGCTGCTTTACCTACATTTTCAGTATATTCAGCCATATGTTCATTATTGAGAACTACACCAGAATCGGTATACTGAATGACCTTAGATAAATCTCCATATGCAGTTTTTAATGATTCGATGGTTTCAGTAGATAAATAACCATTCTGTGACTGTTCCGACTGTGCAGACTTTGCCGCATCAAAGGCAGTAGCAGGATCAAATTCATATGTAGTATCGTATACACTCTTTTGTGTAAGATACTTCTTCATGGCTTCTTCACGAGTTTCAGATTCACTCATGATTCTATTCCATGTTTGAATTTCTGCTTCCGTATTAATCGAATTTTCTTCGGCAAACTGTAATAGTTTGTCTTTTGATTCTTTCATGACATCCATTGTCATAGGAATAGAGCCATCGGATTTTAATGTCTGGGCATACTTACTAACACCATCCATCAACATCTCATAGTTATCCAGATATTTTTGCATACCAAGATCGGATGCTGTTAAAGGTTTGCCAAGTGCGTCACCTAATACATCATTGATTTCTTGCACATATGCTTCGATACGATTCTTGGATTCTTCCAAACTAATATCATCATCACTGATTGTCAAAGCATCGGTAATAATCTGCTTGAATTGATCGCCTGTATCGGCATTTGCCATTGCTGATTGTAAAGGTACAAGAATATTTGTTTCAATAGCACTTTCTAATTCTTCACCGCTTAAACCACTAAAATCGTCACCTTGAAGAATATCTCCCCAATTCAAACCACTCACAATACTGCTAAGAGCAGATTGCATTTCGTCATTGCCCGTCATTGCAAGGTATGAACCAGAAGAGTTCTGCATCCACATATTGACATATGATGCAAATTCAGCGTTGCTTGTGGATAACTGAGATTCAGCAGAACGCATTTCGGTATTTGCTGTACTAATTATTCCTGCATAATACTGTCTAATCTGTTCCTGTGTTTCCTTAGATAACTTTGCGAAATTGTACTCTGTTGCAGAAGTACCATCTTGACTAATAATAGCATCGGCAATATCAATATTCGCTTTTTCCATATCGGCAAGAAAATCTGCATAATACGTCTGTTTCTCTAATTCAGATTCAAAATTAGAAGCTGGCTTATTATTTGAAACACTTTCGTTGAAATTATCCAACGCTTTCTGGTACTTCTCGATCTTCTCTGTTTGAGTGTCGATAGTATCATTTTGTCCTTTTGCTTCCTTACCGAACACTTTAGATTGATTCTCAAAATATGTGTCGATATTTTTATTTATTTCCTGCTGAGCTAACTGTTGCTCAATTTCAAGAAGATCCTTTAATTTACCTGTAATACCATCTACATTACCTTGTAGATCAAGGATAGCATTGCCATTATCATCATATCCTTTTGTAAGTTGTGGGAATACATCGGCAAGCTGATTTGAAACGTCAAGAAATTCTTTGTATTCATCATCGGATAGACTGATATTTTTACCTGTAAGCTGATTTACTCCCTGTGCAAGTTCTGCATACTTTTTACCAGCTTGATCAACTGTATCTGCATTTTGTTTGATTTCAGATTGCAGCGATTTGATTTTGCTTTGTGCGTCTTGTGCATTTTTCTTTGCTGATTCAAATGCTTCTTCCTGTGCCTGCTTATGCTTTTTGATTGCTTTTACTACCCCGGCAATCGCACTAACTGTCATAACTGCAACCGCTACAGGATTATTCATTACTGCCATTTTAATGTTCTGCCCTAATCCCTTTACTGCAGAAGATAAACTAAATGTGCTTAATGATGCCTTCTGATTGGCAACCGCCTGTTTCTGCGTTGCCTGTGTTAATTCCATTTCCGCTAATTTTGCTTTCGCCTGAGTTTTACTTAGCCCGGTCGAACGAAGGATTCTAACTCGTTCAGATTCATTCAATGCATCATTCGACAATATATGCTTTAGCTGTGTTTCTGTTAAACTCGCAGATACCGCTTTAAGTGTATTTAAAGCATTGGTATATTCTGTTGTACCACTTTGAAGTGTAGACATTGATTTAACTGCACTTAATGCAGTACCAAAATTGCTTGCCTGTATAGCAGATGCCCGGAATGCTGTTGTAACCGTTGTAAGCACTTTAATAATACCGATTGTAAGCAATCCTTTTAAAGATGATTCTACCAGTCCAATACTATTTGCAAACTGCAATGCGGCGTTACCACAGTTTAATAAACCCGTTACTGTCTGACCATTTATTACGGATTGATATGTTTCTGTCATAGAAGCCTTGAAGCGATTTAAGGAAGCCTCACTCGATTCAAGATACTTGTCATATTCTCTTTGTGCAGAACCTGTTGAATGTAAACTTCGTTCGTATATATCCTGTGCTTCGGACATATTATTTAACGTGGCAGAAATTCCACTCGCACGGTTTTTACCTGCTATAAGGTCTAATAAAGCACTCTGATCCACATCTGACATCTGCTGATATACCTTAGATAAATCAACAAAAATATCATAGATTGAACGAAATGTTTTATTATCTGCTTCCAAAATCTTAACTCCACCATTACCATCTATATTAGTCAAACTCTCGATTTTATCAGCTAATTTCGAAGATGATGTATATACGTTTTCTGTACTTTCCCCAAGGGATTCTAACTCACTCTTGCATCCCCGGATACGAAGTGCTGCTGTACGTAAACTAAGTGCCAAGGTATCGGCATTTTGAAACTGCCTATTTCCGGCACTAAGCAAGGCTATAAATTCATCTACACTTGTATTTGCATCAGCAAAAACCGAACCAACTGTTTGTACTCCCTGGGCAATTTCCGCGGACGTAATACTTGCCGTATTTCCGATTTCATTATATTTGTCGATCAATGCGCCAGCCTTATTAACTGCATCTGTAAAACCATCGACATCCTTATATGCCTGTACACCAGAGATAATTGCTTTCGCACTATCTGAAGTTGACATATCACCTACGTTTGCCAGAATGGTACTCTTTTCAGCTAATGCATTAGATTCCGAAAGATTGTATCCCGACTTAGAAAACTCGGTTGCACCTTCCATCAATGATTTTTGTGTTGCGGCAAGATCCTGTGCTTTTTCATTACAGCGTTCCAAGTATTTGTCATAATCGCCCCTTGATAGTTCATCATTTACCTTTATCAAATCAGTAAATGCTTTATCAAGATCCAATGCTTCATTCCATGCATTTTTTAACTGTCGCGATAACATCATTACTCCGGCTGTACCCGTGAATAATTCGGTTGCTCTTCTAAAGGTCTTTTTCACTGAATCTCCCAGTGTCAAACCGCTTAGATTTGTGGCTTTTGCTTCAGATCGCATAGCCGATAATTGCATTCGAAGATTTTTGATTTCTTTATTTGACGTTGCCAGCTTTGCATTGTCTAGCAACGAAGAAAATTTTGAAGACATTTCAGCGTCTTTGAATAGTTTAGAATTTTGTTGACCAAACACACGAATATCATTAATCAATTTATCCTTCTTCAAAGAAGTACGAAATTGAATTGTATTCGCATCTGCGGTCTTTTGTGCTTGTTTTGCACTCTGCTGTACTGTACTTGTGATATTTTTTGTATTTACCTTACCATTAATATCAACCGTGGTTTTTAATGATGCCACATCTTGCTTTAATTGTGCGCTAGTCTTAGCTTGATCCAGAGTACCAACCAAGGGAACTTTTATATCTCCAAGATTTTTAGCATCTGATTCAATTTGTTGTTTACTTTTGCTGTGTAACTTTGCTGTAAGATTGACTATAAAATTATTGTCACTCAATGTGTTCCTCCTTATGTTAATTTTAATCGGTTAAATGTGGCAGATATGCCATGAAAATAGACTTTAAGAATTTGTAAGATAATCCTTTAATCTCTCAAACAGATTAGGGTATAAATCGAATTTTCCTGTTTTGAATTTAGATAAAATACTCGGACTAATATTGATCATTTCCGAAATATATGTCTGTTTCTCTCTTTTCAGACGTTCTTTATAGAGATTTCTTAATTCTTCTTGTGTCACTCTCATTCCTCCTTCCTATAAACATTTCTTGCAAACAAAAAGGCAGTATTTTTACTGCCCTAAGTAAATTGCCAGGCGTGGCTAGTTGGCTTGCTCATTTTATGAAGAAACTACTCAGCTTACGGTCTTTTCGCTTCTCCATAAGGGAAACAAACTTATCTCCAAAAAAGAAATAAATCTGTCTCTCCATAGGGAAATAAATGAAAACCCTTGTTTTTCTTGGGAAATGTCAACTTTCGGGTGACTTTTTGAACATTTCTAAGAAAAGTTCCATATCTTTATCATGTAAAACAACCAACAGACTATCCCTTATACTTTCATTATTAATTGCATATCGTACCAGATATTGCATAGTCGCCATATTAATTTTTCTTCCAGACAATTCTTCCATACATGCATCAAATGCCATGCCTTTGTTATTTGAATATGCTTCATCGTTTTTATCTAGCTTAGATACTGCATTCTTATACTTCTCAACCGCATCAATAATTACCTTCGATTGCCTTTTGTTTCTTATTTTATCTTCCGATAGATCAGCTAATAACTCCACATCTCTAACTGTCTTTACTTTTTGACAACCACGTGTACGCATGTCTACAATCTCTTCGCCAATTATCTGATATAGAATATCCATCGGGCAATCATAAAATCGAACATCATTATCATCAATATTCTTTTTCTTCCCTTTTTTATGCTTATCCTTTAGTTTCTGCAACTCCGCATAAAACCGCGGGTACCTTGGATCAGGATTCATACATGCTAATCCTTGTAGTCTCGTTAGTTCTCCTGCAACAGTAACATCAAAATTCCGCTTCGCACTATCAATACTACATTGTGCCAATACAGAACAAATGATAAATATATCCTCCAATTCCGTATCATTGCATCCTCCATCAAACCAATAGCTAAGGGCTAATTGCGCAATATTACTCGATACCCCGGTATCTGCCTGTGCCTTTGCAATTTGATTATCCATTTTTGCATATGATTCCATCTCTTTATAATAATCACTTTTCGCAGCACGTGGAATATTATTTATGATTGTGGGGTACTCCACATATGCTTTTCTCGCAAGTTCCGCTATATCCGGCTGATTTGTAGCATACAATGTATCACTATCCAAGTCCTGTGAATTAAGCCGATCTTGTACATCTGTTCCAATGCCATTTATAACAATGATTTCTCGCCCAAGATCAGGGAAATACTTCACCAATTCTTTCGGATACACATTTTCTAAATACACAATATTGTTGGGCGAATTATGCGGATTCCGAAACCCGGCAATTCTATCTCCTTCGGCAAACCGCCTTGTATAACATTGTATTCTATCATCATAAGTTTCAAAGCATCCCTCATTTATAAAATCCTGCCCCGTAACTTTTTTCAACAATGCAATTGGATTTCCGCATATTGTAAGGTTGTCTCCATTTTGAAACAGCTTACCTAACTGCAATCTCTCACGCTTTAATTTGCTGATTATTTCTCTCCGCTTCTTCTTGAAATATTGGGTATACCGAAATTGATCATTCCAATTATATAAGTCAATCAATACATTATTGATACTGTAATAAGCAGAGCCGGTTATTCTAAGATAATTCAGAAATGCTTCATCGTCCTGTTTTAATGCATTGCAATAATCAATGCTTGTTTTCGCAATAGATTTCAATTTTTCTCTATCTAATGTAAGTAATGTATTATTCATCTGGAATGAACTTCTCTGTAAATCACCATACTTACTAGCATGTGCAGTTTTTACAATCTGAAAAATCTCCCCATCTCGTTCCATGAATGATTTGTAATACCGAAATCCATTTTCAACAGAACCTGATTTACTCATATATTCAGTAAACTTTAACCATTTCAAAGAATTATCCGTGACAATAACCTTTATATCTGATATCTTCATCTTGCGTCCAAACAGGTCTATTCCATCATCAATATAGGCATTCTCATATTCATCTTTATAATAGTCTTGGAAATATTGTTGAAGATTACCTTTGAACAGACAGCTTTTGAAAAAGTGACTTCTGCAATAAATAAATCCGTTCATATCTGCCGGGAAAATTGATGAATCTATCAACCCCATACCATCCCATAAAATATTAGAGATTTCCCATTCTTTCTTTTTCTCTACTACACATTTATTATGTTTCTTTCCATCTGTATAATCTACTTCCTTCATAGGGCATCGACTTATATCTATCCCATAATCTTCAAATATCTGTTTCGATCTTTTAATATATGTCAAGTCTGGATTTTTCTCTTGTGTCCTTTTATATGTAGTAAATCCATATTGATTTAATGTCGGTTCAAATGCCTTAAAATCCTTCACTTGTCTTTTCTTAGAAACAGCATTTACAACACATGCCGTTTTCTTACATGCAACAGATTCATCCTTAACAACCAGCATATTATCAAGCGGAATATGAATATAGTCTATCGCTGTTGCGGTTATCAAAGGAGCATATGCTGATAGTTCTACAATCTTGGCACCCTTCATATTGGGGATTCTCTTATACAAACCCATCGTAAGATATTTAATCATATGGTTATATAATTTTTTCCTGATAAAAATACATTCACCCTTTTTTGCTTTACCCGGATTTCTATATAACATTCTATATGTTATAGTTTTCCGCATACCTACAATTTCTTTTTCTGTTTTCTTATCAATTGTTTTCCATGTAATTGTTGCATCGTTTTCATAGAAATATTTCCTAAGTGAATCAGCATCCATTGCCGGTTTAATATTCTTCTCATCTGAACTATCCTTATCAACGCCATATTCAAACTTCATTAGAATAAAATCAAGACTACAATCTTTTTTATTTACTGTTACACCATGCATTCTGGCATACTCTGAAAAAATGCTCTCATTAATAACTGCTGTTTTATAATCAATGAACGAATCAACATATTCATCTTTATCTTCCTCGTTTGATTTATCTTTTGATAAGAACTTATATCCATTGGCTACTCTATAAACACTCGCCGCTTGAACACTCCGCACCTTGATCATTTTTCTCTCTGTATTTTGTATTTTCATCAACCTCCACTCTGCTATATTTTCATACTCTATTTATTAGGGAAAACAGACGATATTTAGACCTATTTTGAATTTTTTGATAGCCGGTATATAAATGTGTACCCCTGATATAAAAATGAATTTTATATGCCTTTTCGTGCATTTTAACCCTTTATATACAATCAATCTAAGCTAACTTGAAATCACGATTTCTTTGGCTTTATTTTGCTTCCATTCTGCTAAATTGATAATCTGTGCCGGTTGTCTTCGGCTACATATCTTAATTTGAAATTCGTCCAGTTCCAAAAAGTCAAACACTTCATCGCCCGGCACATTACACAATGCAACTTCCTGTTCCATTGCTGTAATTGTCATATCAGACATAGATATATCCGTGACCGTATATACCTTATCCAATATCCGAATATATTTTATTTTTGTTATATTTGTTATTGAACTCACCTTACCCTTCCTGCTTTAACGTGTCCTATAATACTCTACCGCCTTTCTTAAATATATCCTTCTATATATAATATTCTCCATCTGATTTCTAATTTTGCATAAAAAAATACCAACCATCGAATATTGACGGTTGGTATTCATTATATAAATTCATATATCTATTATGTCATTGCAATTTCCTTGTAAAATCATAATAAGCATCATTTTTGTCATCTCTAATTCTTCTAAGCTTTTCCATTGTAAAATTATACCATGAATCATCCAAGAAATAAGCAAACCAATAAAATAACGGATAGGTTCTTTTTAATATTGCTTTCGTTGTATCTCCACTATGAGAAATAATACTTGCTTCGTTATACATTTTATATTTTTCTTCAAAATCATATTTTTTATTCTTTATAATTCTACATTCTTCTGTTATCCCATATCCCCTGCATATAGATGGGCGTACATTATAAATACTGCACTTATTATTATCTAAAAAAATACATGCTGGTAAATCAGGGGGATTAATTGAATCTTTAAAAAAAGATTCATCTATATTATCTACTGATTTCGGCATAAATTCGTTAAGTTTCTTTATTATTTCTGGATGAACTTTTTCAATATGCTTTTTAACCGCCTTTGCTTTACTAATATAATCATTTATATTTATTTTTCTATATATTAATTCTTCCAATATTTGTAGAAATTCACTTTCAGAAATAAAGAAATAGTCATTGCAACATTGTGAACATCCCTTTCTACAATTATTACATATTCCTTTTTGAATACAAGCATTATTGTACTCATTATATGCTCTATATATATTTGCTAATTTACTTTCACCATTAATTCTGTAATGACATTTTTTATATTTGATTCCGCTTCCACAGAAGCATCTATCGTTACGTTCCATTAAAAATCCTCCATATTGTATATCTTAGATTAAGAATACCACAACAACCGCCAATATTCAATTTTCAATGTACATTTATGACCTAATTTGAAAGTCTGTTTCATCAGGGGCGCCTGATAATACTTCATTTTTTAATTTTTCATTATTGGAGTTGAGAACTTTTGCACCCATGCGATGTGTTTCTTTTCCAACACCTGCAACTTGAGCTAGTTTTTTTGTTGTATCAATACGATTTTCGACCTTTACAAATTTGGTAAACCTTGATTTTGTTCAAATCTTTCTGAACGTCTATCTCCACCACTAGCTTGTTTTAAATTTTCTCTAGCTTGCTTTTCATACAATGAACGATACTTTTCAGCTCCGGCAATTCTCTGAATAGGAGATAAGTTACGTCTACCAAGCTGAATATCAAGCATCCATTCTTGACAGATATGTTATACTTTTTATAAAAGAAGGAGGTGGAATTATGAATGGTCATAATTTAGATTTTGACGAGCATTATCCCGTGGTAACAGATTGGAACGATTTAAGCAATTGCCCCTTTGCACGAAAATATTGGGTTAATCCATCCAATGTAAATCAAGAAAAAGATTATGAAAAGGGGGACTTTTTACGGGTATACTGTGATCATGATTTACGCTGGTGTGATGCTGAATTTGGATATGATTGTTGTCAAATTTGTACTGATCACCTAAACGAATAATTATCTTAATTGCGCTTTCTTTGCTACTTTCTTTGGCGCAGGCTTTTCACTTAGCGGAACCGCAATCTTTGATTGCGTTGTGTAGCTTAGTAGAAAAGGATGGTTTCAAAGAAAGTAGGATATATTAGTGGGAACATCCCACACCCTGTTAGTCAGCCAGCTTATCTTGCCGCCCCGGAGGGCGTCAATCTAATCTGTCCGCCTTTTTCGCTTGTGTGTCCTGTCAATTGCTTCGCACAGCTCGCAATATGCCAGTCCAACAAAGCGAAAATCATCTCTCTTTATTACATATTCTCTTTTAACGGTGGCACCCCGTAAAGCCTTGATTTTACTACATTCTTTCTTGATTTTAGGAAGGTCAACTTCCTAACTTACCTTCTTATGCTGATATTGCAAATTCATATTCATCCAATCAATCAGCAAATTTCTCATTCGCATACTTGGGATATAAATATTAATGGATTCCCCTTTTCGGATTCTACTTCTCCATATCCACTGAATCATTTCTGATAACCCATATAAATCTTCATTTATGCTAATTCCTCTTTGCAGGAAAAATTGAGTTATCCCCGGATGCAAATATACATTTACGCAATATGCCAAATTGTATGTGTCTGCATATTTATTCGTTGAACGGCAATTATAACTCACAAATTGACTTGAATACCCCTTGCCCTTCAGCTTTGCTTTATAGTCTTTAAATGTAGTCCACATAATGTTATCCGATTTTGCATTGACAATATTGGAAAAATAGTTATATAGATTCTTTTTGATTTGTTTGATACCATCTTGATTTATTCTTGCCTTAAACCAAGTGACCGATAGACCATTGATTTTTTGATATATATTATCATTCAGTTTACCATCATAAATATTAATCTTATCTAAGAAAACTGATGTATCTGGAATGTAATAGTTCGTAAGCTCATACTGTCCATCATTTTCCGAAATACTCTTTTGCTCATAATCAATTTTATACAAGTTAAAATAATTTTTCAAAATGCTTGCTTCAAACAAATATGTAAGTATATACACCTTATCAAATAATTCAAATATTTCAGGTGGATATCTCCATAAAAGTAATTTTTGATTAATATATATAAGGCTTCTGTTGTCCGCAAGTATTTTTATGTCATTATATTTTGTATCATAATTCAACTTTTCTTTATTCCATACAACAAAACCATCTTCATCCACTGTTACACAACCACTATCTTTCAGTAGTTTCATATCATCATTTCGAATATTATCATATGGTTCAACAACATTTAAGACCTCATCCAAGATCAATGTATAGTGACCCTTTTTGATATTTTCCCGGCTTTCTTCATCAAGGTGTTTGAACAGCTCATGTGTTGAAGCTATATCGTCTTGACAAGCTAACATCTCATTGATTGCTCCTAATTTACCATTTCCCTTATTTATCGGTTGCTTAAATTCTCTATCCGTATTTTCAATAATACGTTCTACCTCATCTAAAAATGGTGTTATATAGAGAAAATTATCAAACTTCTCTCTGTTAATATGTTGGATGCTCCAACTGGTTTTTCCTGATCCCATAAGGGAATCTACTACTGTAATTTTGCTAATAATTCATTCCTCCAATCTTAAATCCCATATCCTTCTTCGTTCCATCTATCACACTGCTGCTTTGCCGATTCATAATCTGTAAACATCCGATTTTCCTTTACTTTTCCATGATTTTCGATGTTATAGCATAGTTCATCTTCACCATACAATTTGTGCATATAGAAAATGCACAATACTTTCAATGGCTTGTCTTTCTTTGATTTCACAACCCATTTGAATCTTTTCTTCTTGCCGTTTATATAACATTTACGCCCCACCAAATGTACTTCCTGACCTACGTCGAATTTATTGTCAATCTGAATCATTTTTTTCACCTCTCTTTCAATTTAATTTA
>OGYY01000771.1_pt1 | contig 31455 bp, 35 predicted proteins | sample 1576671 | NCBI WGS metagenome assembly OGYY01 (sample SAMEA3541593, study PRJEB24748) | human gut metagenome | biome: human gut; feature: human-associated habitat; material: faeces | place: China | collected 2012 | reverse complement strand
GGCGGATAAACGCCCGCATCTGTCCGTAACGGCTTTTGGTTTGGCGAAACAATCTTTCGCAGAACCGGATGGGACAAACTTGGAAAAGGGGTTCTAAGCGGTATGGGACAGGCATAAGTATGGGTTGAAAGGACGTGGACAGCGTGAAGCATTCACGCCGTGAAAACGATTTCACGCGATGAAAGGATGGAACGTGAACATGAATGGATTTGAACAGGCCGTCGCGTATCTGCCGCCCCGACTGCAAAAGGCCTTGAACGCTTTGCCCAGCGAGTGGCGGGAGGATATTCATGAAATACGTCTGAGGGAAGGCGCTCCGGTGGTACTGTCCACCTCCCGCGGGGATTTTTTGATCACCCGGGAGGGCAACCCCACCGCCATTCCCATCCCGCACCTGCTGGTCTGCACCCATGAGCAGGTAGAGGGCTGCTTTCTCCAGCTCTGCGATTATTCGGTACATAGCCATCAGCGGGAGATCTTACAGGGATATGTGAGCACTCGCCAAGGCCTGCGGGTAGGCATTGCCGGCTGCGCGGTAATGGAGCAGGGGGAGATGGTTTCCATGCGCCGGATCACCTCCCTGTGCATCCGCATTTCCCGGCCCCATAACGGCTGCGCCGAAGCTCTGCTGCGTGGCATTGCGGAGGGGGGGCGGATCAGCAGTACCCTGATCTGCGGGGAACCCTCCAGCGGCAAAAGCAGCCTGCTGAGGGACCTGGCCCGGCAGTTGTCAGGCGGGTATGAGGACAGGCGTTACCGGGTAGCGGTCATTGACGAACGAGGCGAGCTGTCGGCGGACCAGGGGCTGCCCAACTGCGACGTTTTGCTCCATTTTCCCAAGGGAGCCGGCATTCAGCAGGCGATCCGCTGTCTGGCGCCGGATGTGGTGGTGTTTGATGAGTTGGGGGACATGGAGGAAGCGCAGGCGGTAGTAGCCGGCCTGAACGCCGGCGTAACCGCGATCGCTTCGGTGCATGGGGCGTCCGCGGAGGATATGCTCCGCCGACCGCCGGTATGCCATGCCCTGCAAAGCGGCGGCTTTCAGAAAATCGCCTTTTTATCCGGGCGGGACCGCCCGGGAACAATTGAGAGCATCGTAAATGTGGAGGAGGTGCTCCGTGAAAGGGATCGGACTCATACTGATCATTCTGGCGGGAGCCGGGGTCGGGTGGTACAGCTCGATGAAACTCAGCCGGCGGGCGGCGATTTTGCAGTCGTTTGAGCGGCTGGCCGCTTATACCGCCACGGGAATCCGCTATACCGCCTCGCCGATGGCTGAACTATTTGCGGCGGCGGGCCGGGAGGCGGAATTTACGTCCATAAAGCCATTCCTGGACCGCTTTTCTCTGCGCCAGGACTGGCGGGAGTCCTTCCGGGAGGGACTGCGTCACGATTTTACCGGACAAGGTCTCGAAGAAACCGATATTGCCCTGATGAGCGCCTGGGGAGAAGGGCTTGGCTCCACCGATGTCGCGGGCCAGCTTGCACACTGCGAACGCTTTGAGAGCCGTTTGGGTGAACAGGCGAAAGGGGCGCGGCAGCAGGCATTGGTTAAAGGTAAACTCTATACTTCACTGGGAGTGGCCGGCGGGCTGGTCATTACCCTGCTTTGGATATAACCGGGGTTCCGGTAAATGAAAGGACGGGTGCGGACAATGGACGTGGATTTGATCTTCAAGGTGGCGGCAATCGGCATCATCGTGGCCGTGCTGAATCAACTGCTGATCCGGTCGGGCCGGGAGGAACAGGCCATGCTGACCACGCTGGCGGGACTGATTGTGGTGCTGTCCATCATGGTGGTCGAAATCAGCGACCTGTTCCGTACGGTCAAGTCGGTCTTTGGCCTGTAGAGCGGGGGGCGCCTATGAACTGGATGGCGCTGCTGGTGGTTTTGGTGGCGGCGGCATTTCTTGCCTTAATGCTGCGAAAGCACCAGCCGGAATATGCTCTCATTATCGGCCTGATCGCGGGCGCGCTGGTCCTCACGGTGGTCATCACTCAGGCGCAGCCCCTGTTTTCCACCATCAATAAATTACTGGAATCCGCCGGTATCCCCGGAGAATATGGCGCGCGTATGTTCAAGGCGCTGGGGATCTGTCTGCTGACGCAGCTTGCATCCGACGCTTGCCGGGATGCGGGGGAGGCAGGACTGGCGGGGAAGGCGGAGCTGGTAGGGAAAATATCCCTGCTGGTGCTGGCGCTCCCCCTGTTTGAAACGATTGCGCAGACCTCGGCCTCCTTAATAAACGGACAATGACCATAAAGGAATGGACACGCTATGAAACGATTGCTGGTGATGCTGCTCCTGCTGATACCGCTGTTCGGATTGTCCGCGGCCGGAGAAACCGACGGCGGCAAGGATGCGGACCAGCTTTACGCGGAACAATGGGCCGCAAGCGGAGCGGAGGAGCTCTGGGACGACCTGCCGCGTGAAACGCAGGATCTGCTCACTAAATGGGGTATTTCCGATTTTTCCGATGTGGACCTGACAGATTTTGCCCCTCAGAATGTGCTGGACGGCCTGTGGTCGCTGGTCGCTGACCAGTCGTCGGGACCGCTGGCCGCCTGCGGACTGGTCATCGGCATTGTACTGCTCTGCGCCTTGATGGAAGGGATGCGTCAGTCTGCCGGGGAATCGCAGGCGGCGCACATTTTTTCCCTGATCGGGGCGGTCGCCTCTTATGCCGCGGTTCTGGTTCCGCTGGCCGCCTGCATCCACCGTGTCTGCGAGGCGGTGGAAAGCACATCGGTCTTCATGCTCAGCTATGTCCCGGTATATTCAGGGGTGATGCTCGCCTCAGGACAAGCCGTTTCGGCAGCGTCCTATCAGACCATCGTACTGTTTGTAGCCGAGCTGCTGACCATGCTGATAAACCGGGTCGTGGTGCCCTGCCTGGTGATTTCCCTGGGACTTGGCCTGGCCGGATCGGTCTCCCCGGATCTCAAGCTCAACGCGGCGGGCGGTCTGTTCAGCAAGGCGGCCGTCTGGCTCCTGACCATTACCAGCACGGTATTTGTGGGTCTGCTCTCCATCCAGGGCATCGTGGGAGCCGCGGCCGATTCGCTGGCCGGGAGGGCGATCCGGTTTTCCATTGCCAGCTTTGTCCCGGTGGTGGGCGGCGCGTTGAGCGAAGCGTTCAACTCAGTGCGGGGATGCCTGTCCCTGCTGCGAAGCACCCTCGGAGGCGTGGGGATTCTCGTGACCGCCCTGATCATCCTGCCGCCGCTGCTGGAATGCGCCCTGTGGGCCTTCTGCCTGAGCCTGTGCAGCATGGCGGCGGATATGTTCGCCTTGTCCTCCCTCGCGGGCCTGCTTCGCTCAGCTCAGACAGTGGTCAAGACTCTGATCGGTGTGCTGGCTACCTGTTCTCTGTTTATGATCATCGCCACCACCATTGTCACCATGGCCGGCATGCACACATGAGCGGGTAGATAAAAGAGAAAGGAGGCGGAGGCAGTTGGGCGATATCAAACAATGGGCGATTGCCCTGTGCGCGGCGGCGATCGGCTGCACCATTTTAAAATCGCTGGCCCCAAAAAACGGGACAGGACGGCTGTTCCACCTCATGATCGCCGCCTTCTTTCTTTGCTGCATGGCGGCGCCGCTGCTCTCTCTGCGGTCGCTGTCCCTATCCGATTTGCCCGCCGTCGATTATGAGGAGCCGGATTCCGCCCTGTCCGAACGGGTCGAGGAGCAGATGATCCGGCAGATGGAGACTACCGTAAAGGGCTTGTGCGACCGCTTCTTAAAAAATTATGACGTTACAGTGGAAAAAGTAACCGTACACACGGATACTTCCGCGGACGGGCGCATATATATTTCCCATGTAACCTTATTTCTGGACAAACAGAACGTTGGCAAATCGCTGACGGTCCGGCAGATCATGGAACAGCAACTGGGGGTGACGGTTGACGTAGAAACACTGGATGATTAAAGGAGGAACCGTTATGGAAAAGGAAACGTGGCTCAGCCGTCTGAAAACGCTCAGCACCGACGGAAAAGCCCGCAAATGGATTATAGCGGCCGGCCTGCTCGGCATGGCGCTGATCTTTTTATCCGAATTCTGGCCTTCTTCCACCCAAACGTCGTCCGCCGGGAAGGCCCTGACCAGCGACGAATTTGTACAAAAATTGGAGCAGCGTCTTACCGAGGTGGTTGGCAATATCGACGGCGCCGGACAGAACCGGGTCATGGTGACCCTTGAAAACGGCGTGCAGTATGTGTATGCCACTGAACAGAAAACGGGCAGCAACCGGGTGGAGGACACCGGGGACAGCTCCAACCGGCTGTCCCAGCAGGACGATTCGGAAGAATCGGTGATTGTGGTCGACGCGGAGGACGGCCGCAAAGGCCTGCTGGTGACCGAACTGGAACCCATTGTCAAAGGCGTGGTGGTCGTCTGCGAGGGCGGCGACCAGGAGGACGTGCAGCAACGGGTATCGCAAGCGGTAACCACGGCGCTCAATATTACCTCCAAACGGGTTTATGTCACGAAATTATCAACATAAAAGGGGATGCGGATCATGAGCGGAATTTTTGGAAAGCGGAACATGATGCTGGGCGTGCTAGTGCTGGCTTTGGGGCTGGCCGTCTATCTGAATTACTATTTTTCATCCCAGTCAGCGGCGGATATCGCGGCTTCAGCGGGTACGAGCACCACCTCCGGCAAAGGGGATCATTTGGGTGACGCACAGTATGTGGGCAATACCACCGCGGCCGGAGACCAGAAAAGCGCCGCCTATTTTAAGGACGCGCGCCAGAACCGGGAGACCGCGCGCAGCGAGGCGCTGGAGCTGGTACAGGACCTGATGAACAACGCCAAAATCACCGGTACGGTACAGTCGGAAGTGGTGCAGAAAATCAAGGATATGGCCGATGCGGTGGAGCAGGAGAGTAAAATTGAAAACCTTATAAAGGCGAAAGGCTTTACAGACTGCGTCGTTTATATAGAAGGGGACAAATGCAACGTGGTGGTACAGGCCGCGTCCTTAAAACCGCAGCAGACCGCGCAAATTACCGAAATTGTGATAGCGCAGTCGAAGGTCGTCGCGCAAAATATTTCGATTGTCCCGGTAAATTGATAAAAAACTGTTGCTCCGCCCACGGTTTGTGGTATAATACCATATAAGGTTTTGTGCGGGAATCCTTTTCCGGCAAAACGGGAATATGGAAAATGATCCGCAAACGGAAGGGAGCTGTTTTTATGGACAGTAAAGCCTATAAATCGTCCGAGGGGAGCTGCATCATCTCCGAAGACGTTATTGCAACCATTGCCAGCACCGCGGCGCTGGAAGTCGCCGGTGTGGCGAGCATGGCGCAGCGCCCGGTGGATATCCGGGGCTTCATGGGGCCGGCATCCGCTAAATCGGTCAAGGTCATTAACAACGAAAGCGAGACCGTGGTGGATGTGTACATTAACCTGCGGCTGGATGCCCGCATCCAGGAAGTGGCCGGCGAGGTGCAGCGCAGCGTTAAAATGGCCGTGCAGTCCATGACCGGAAAGCCTGTCACCAAAGTCAACGTGCATGTGGCGGGCATTGTTCTGGAAGAAAAACCAAAGCAGCAGGACTGATGATCGGCGGACCCTCCGCGGCGAGTGGAGGGTTCCTTTTTACCTGTGGTTGTCGGATAATGGCAGAAAGGCATGATTTTAAGAATGACGCGACACGAAGCCAGAGAACTGGCCTTTATTCTCCTTTTTGAGATGATATTTACCGGGGAACCCGTCGAAACCATACTGGAACAGGACGAAGAGGCGCGCAGCGTTTCTCCGGAACCGTTCGCGCTGCGCCTCGCGGCCGGCGCGCAGGCGCATCTGCCGGAAATCGACGACATTATTGCCCGCCATTCTTTAAAATGGAGCAAGCAGCAAACATCCCGCGTGGCGCTGTCCCTGATGCGTCTCGCGGTCTATGAGATGCGCTTTGAAGAAGACATCCCGGTCAGCGTGTCCATCAACGAGGCGGTGGAGTTGGCCAAAAAATACGGCGGCGACGAGGAAGCGGCGTTTATCAACGGTGTGCTGGGCGGGGTGGCCCGTCAGGATGAGGCGCCGGTATGAGTGCCTGCCTGGGCCTCGATACCAGTAATTACACCACCTCCGCCGCCCTTTACAACCCGCAAACCGGACAAACCGCCCAGTGCAAACGGCTGCTGCCGGTGGAATCCGGCAAAATGGGTCTGCGCCAAAGCGACGCGGTCTTTCACCACGTCCGGCGGCTTCCGGAGGTGATGGAGCAGCTGCGGCAGTCGTGCGGGGAAGAGATCGGCTGCGTGGCGGCGTCCGACAGGCCGCAGGAAACCGAGGGGTCGTATATGCCCTGCTTTTTGGTCGGCGCCGGCGCGGCAAGGGAGCTGGCGGCGGCAATGGGGATTCCCTGCTACAGGGCGACGCATCAGCAGGGCCATGTGGCTGCTGCAGCACTGGGAGCCAAACGGCTGGACCTGCTGGAGCGGCCTTTTTTGGCGTTCCACGTTTCGGGCGGCACCACCGACGCTTTGGTGGTGGATCCCTCGGCGGATGGTGTTATCACCTGCCGGGTGGCGGCCCGGTCGCTGGATCTTAAGGCCGGCCAGTTGATCGACCGGGTAGGCGGCATGCTGGGGCTGTCTTTTCCGGCCGGCCCGGCGCTGGAAATATTGGCAGGGCAGGCGGAAAAGACGTATCGGCCCCGTATTCCCGTGCGGGACGGCTGCTGTCATCTCTCCGGCGTCCAGAACCAGTGCGAAACAATGCTGGCAAACGGAACTCCGCCAGCGGAGGTTGCCCGTTATTGTCTGGACAGCGTACGGGAAGCGCTGGACGGTATGACCCGGGACCTGCTGGCCCGGTATCCCGGTCGGCCGCTGCTTTACGCGGGCGGCGTGATGTCCAACGGTCTGCTGCAAAAGGCGCTGGGGGAAACATACGAGGCCAGCTTTGCTCCGCCGGCGTTTTCGGCGGATAACGCGGCAGGAATCGCCCTGCTGGGAAGTATGAGGTGAAAGGATTGGCACAGGAAACGCGCGTTATTTCGGTCAGCCAGCTCAACCGGTACGTCAAGACCCTGCTGGAAGGCGACCGGAATCTGCTGAGCGTGTATATCAGCGGGGAAATTTCCAATTTTACCAACCATTATAAATCCGGCCATTTGTATATGTCCCTGAAAGACGAGGGGGCGCTGGTCAAGGCCGTGATGTTCCGGGGACACGCCTCCAAGCTGCAGTTTGCCCCGGAAAACGGTATGAAAGTGATTGTGCGGGCGCGGGTGTCCTTATATGAAAAGGACGGCGCCTTTCAAATATACATTGAAGACATGCAGCCGGACGGCGTCGGCGCTCTCCAGGTTGCGTATGAGCAGCTCAAAGCGCGGCTGGAAAAAGAGGGCCTGTTCGATCCGGCGCGCAAGCGGCCGATTCCGCGGTATCCGGAACGGGTAGGGGTGATCACCTCGCCCACCGGCGCGGCGGTTCGGGATATCATGAACGTACTTGGTCGCCGCTTCCCGCTGGCGCAAATTGTGTTTGTGCCGGTGCTGGTGCAGGGGGAGGGCGCGCCGCCGCAGCTCGTACGGGCGCTGGAGGCCTTTAACCGGCAGCAGGCGGCGGATGTGCTAATTATCGGCCGCGGCGGCGGCTCCATTGAAGAACTTTGGGCATTCAATGATGAGGCGGTTGCGCGGGCGGTCGCGGCTTCGGCTATTCCCGTCATTTCAGCCGTCGGGCATGAAACGGATTTTACCATCTGCGATTTCGCGGCCGATCTGCGGGCGCCAACGCCTTCGGCAGCGGCGGAACTCGCTGTCCCGGACACCCGGACGCTGCTCGGCCGACTGGCCCAACTCCAGGCGATCAGCCGGCAGGCGGTGGCTCACCGGCTGCAGACGGAGCAAAAACGGCTGACGACCCTCCGGGAAAAACGCTGCCTCTCCACACCGCTGTTTTACATAGAAGCGCAGGCCATGCGGCTGGATTACGCCACCCGCGCCTTTGCTTCAGCGGCGCGGATGCAGATGACCCGGGCGGATCGCCGCCTGGCGGAATTATCGGGAAAAATGGATGCGCTCAGTCCCCTAAAAGTGTTGGCGCGGGGCTATTCCATTGTTCAAAAAAACGGAGCGGTTATTAAAAAGGCGGCCGAAGTCGACGCGGGGGACGAATTGTCGGTTAAAATGTCGGATGGTTCGCTTACATGTTTGGTGCAGGGAAAGGAAGAATAACTATGGCGGAAACCATAACGTTTGAAAAGGCGATCACCCGTTTGGAACAGATTGTCGGCATACTGGAAGGCGGACAGTGTACGCTGGACGAATCGCTCAAACTGTTTGAGGAAGGGACCAGGCTGACGGCCTTTTGTTCCAAATCCTTGAAAAAAGCGGAACAGAAAATTGTGAAGCTGATGGACGAAACCAGGGAACCGGAACCGCCGGCAGAAGACGAGGCGTAAAAGGAGAACCGGTATGGATGCATTGTACAGCGACCGAATGCAGGAGCATTTGGCGCGTATCGAAGACTATTTGCCGACCTGCCTTCCCCGAAAGGACGGCTTGAGGGATGTGGTCGTGGAAGCGATGGGGTATGCCTGCGCGGCGGGAGGAAAGCGGATACGCCCGGTACTGGCCATGGAGTTCTGCCGGGTCTGCGGCGGCCGCGCCGAGGAAGCGCTGCCTTTCGCGGCGGCGGTGGAGATGATCCATTCCTATTCGCTGATTCACGACGACCTTCCCTGCATGGACGACAGCCCCCTGCGCCGGGGGAAGCCCTCGGTGCATAAAGCGTTCGGGGAGGATATGGCGTTGCTGGCCGGGGATGCGCTGCTGAACAGGGCCTTTGAAATCCTGCTGCGGCCCACCACCCTTCCCGCAGACCGCCAAATGCGCGCCGCCCGCGCTCTGGCGGACGCGGCCGGAATCGACGGTATGGTCGGCGGCCAGGTGCTCGATCTGCAAAGCGAAGGGACGGCCTTGTCCCTGGAGGTGCTGGAACGGCTGCAGGACGGGAAAACGGCGGCCCTGATAATCGCCGCCTGTCAAATGGGTGTTCTGGCCGCGGGGGGCGCGGAGGAACGCGTGCGTTCGGCGGCAATTTTTGGTCGGGAGGTCGGCCTGTGTTTCCAGATCGTCGACGACATTCTGGACGAAACGGTAACCGCGGAACATCTGGGGAAACCGGTGGGCAGCGACGCTCAGAACAAAAAAAACACCTATGTGTCCCTGCTGGGATTGGAAGAGGCCCGCGCGCTGGCACGGGAACGCACTTGCAAGGCTATAGCTGCGCTGGAAGACTGGGGAGACGAAGCGGACGGACTGCGCCGGCTGGCGGAGGCGCTGCTGGTCCGCACCCGCTGATGGGAAAGGCTTGATCACAGACATGGAGTTTTTATCGGCGTTTTTTCAAAATCGCGTTCTGTTTGCGGCGGCGCTTGCCTGGCTGGTCGCACAGATCGCCAAAGTCATATTGGAATTTGTGCTGCATCGCAAGCTCTCGGCTGAACGGCTGTGGGGCGCGGGCGGCATGCCCAGCGCGCATTCCGCCATGGTTTGCGCGCTCACGGTATCCATGGCGCGCTTTGACGGCGTGTCGTCGCCGATATTTGCGCTGGCCGTCATGTTTTCGTTTGTAACCATTTACGACGCGATGGGCGTCCGCCGGGAAACCGGTGAACACGCCCGTTTGCTGAACAAGTACCTGAACCAGATAAAATCCGCAACCGAAGACGAACCGTCGGCGGATATTGATTTGAAAGAGTTTATTGGGCACACGCCGATGGAAGTGCTGGCCGGCGTTTTGCTGGGAATCCTGGTGGGCGTGCTGATGCCGGCTTAATTTACGAAACGGGTTGTGTTGGGTATGTCAGAACATTCGTATATAGATCGTATCCACTCTCCCGGAGACCTGCGGACGTTTTCCGACGCCCAGCTCCGGGAACTTTGTCAGGAACTGCGGGACACCCTGATTCAAACGGTATCCCGTACCGGCGGCCATTTGTCCTCCAATCTGGGGGTGGTAGAGCTGACGGTGGCTCTTCACCGGGAATTTGACCTGCCGCAGGACCAAATCGTATGGGACGTTGGTCACCAGTGTTATGTACATAAGCTGCTGACCGGCCGGGCGGATCGCTTTGACACGCTGCGGCAGGAGGGCGGGCTTTCTGGCTTTCCCTGTCCGGAAGAGAGCGAATACGACTGCTTTATAACCGGCCACAGTAGCACATCCATTTCCGCGGCGAACGGCCTCGCCAAGGCCAAAACGCTGAGCGGCCGCCCCGGCTATGTGATTGCGGTAATCGGGGACGGCGCTTTGACCGGCGGCCTCTCTTATGAAGGACTCTGCAACGCCGGGCGAAGCAAGGATAAATTGATTGTCATTTTAAACGACAACCGTATGTCTATCAATCGCAACGTCGGGTATGTGGCGCGGCACCTGTCCCATATGCGTTCCCGGCCAAATTATGTGGAAGTCAAGCACAATGTGGAATGGTTTTTAAAGCACGTCCCGCTGGTGGGGCAGGCCTGTTTCCGGGGCTTGCTGAAAATGAAAAACCGGCTGAAAACCATGGTATACCGCAACAGTACCATTTATGAAGAAATGGGCTTTCATTACCTTGGCCCGGTGGACGGTCACAACCTGGCGGATTTGCGGCAGGCATTGCGGGCCGCCAAGGCGGTCGACCGGCCGGTGCTGCTGCATGTGGAAACCGTTAAGGGGCGGGGATATCCGTTCGCGGAGGAAAACCCCGATATTTATCACGGCGTTTGCCGGTTCGATATTGTCAGCGGAAAAATCCCCCCCTCCTGCGAAAGCTTTTCCACGGTGTTCGGCCGTACCATGACGGCTCTCGCCCGTGAGGATTCCCGTATCTGCGCCGTAACGGCGGCAATGACGGATGGAACCGGGTTGGGAGGGTTTCAGGCGGAATTCTCCTCGCGTTGTTTTGATACCGGCATCGCGGAGGAACACGCGGTGACCTTTTGCTCGGGTCTGGCGCAGGGCGGCATGCTGCCGGTCTTTGCGGTCTATTCCACGTTCCTTCAAAGAAGCTATGACCAGATCCTCAACGATACGGCCATTCTGGGCAGCCATATCGTGTTGGCTATCGACCGGGCCGGGCTGGTGCCGGATGACGGGAAAACCCATCAGGGAATTTTCGACGTCCCCTTTCTGCAAACCATTCCGGGCATGACGATATACGCGCCCTCCTGCTTTTCGGAGCTGGAGCGGCATTTGCGGCAGGCGCTGTACGACGAAACCGGGCCGGTGGCGGTACGCTATCCCAAGGGCGGCGAACCGCCTGTTCCCGAGGGCTACCAGCCGGATTACCGCCCCTACCATGTATACGGCGCACCGCATGCCGATACGCTGCTTGTGACCTACGGCCGGATTTTCTTTGAAGCGGTGGAAGCCGCGCGTCGGCTGGAAACGGAGGGTACGCCGGTGTCCATACTGAAACTGACTCGAATCAAGCCGCTAGACGAAGACTGTATCCGCCTGATCAGCAGCTTTAAGCGGGTGCTGTTTTTTGAGGAAGGCAGCCGCACGGGAGGTATTGGAGAATATGTGGCCGGCCGGCTGACCGGACTCCCTTTCACGGGGGAATATGAGCTGCGGGCGGTCACGCCTTTTGTAGGAACCTGTAAAACGGCGGCGGCCCTGCGCCGCTTTCATCTGGATGCCGACGGTATGATACAGGCTGTCCGCCGGGAGGGCTGTGACAATGCCTGACAGGCAGCGGCTGGATGCCGCGCTGGTGGAACGGGGACTGGCAGGCGGCCGGGAAAAAGCCAAGGAACTGATTGCGGCGGGACTGGTGACCGTGAACGGTCAAATAGCGGCCAAAGCGTCGCGTCCGGTGGTGCCGGAGGATATCCTTGTCTGCACCGACACGCTGCACCGTTATGTCGGCCGTGGCGGCGAGAAACTGGAGAAGGCGCTGGCGATAGCGGACCTGTCGCCGCAGGGATGCTGCTGCCTGGACATCGGCGCCTCAACCGGCGGTTTCACCGACTGTCTGCTTCGCGGCGGAGCGGCTAAAGTATATGCGCTGGACGTGGGCCACGGCCAGCTGCACCCGACGCTTTGTGCGGACAGCCGGGTGATCAATTTGGAAGGAATGGACGTGCGCCGGGTAGACGAGGTTCTTGACCGGATGGGCGGTGACCGTCCGACGATTATAACCATAGACATTTCTTTTATCTCGCTGGAAAAAATATGGCCGGCGGTGACGGCTCTGGCGGCCCCCGGCGCGGCGGTTGTCACGCTGATCAAGCCGCAGTTTGAGGCCGGCCGGGCGGCGCTGGGTAAAAAAGGCGTGGTAAAAGATCCGGCCGCGCACCGGGAGGTGCTGAACCGCCTGATCGGTGTCTGGGAAACAGCCGGGTGGACGCCGACCCATTTCGATTATTCACCGATCACCGGCGGCGACGGCAACATTGAATATCTGGCTGTACTGAGGCGGCAGTCCGATACGGCGGCCGCCTGGCCGGGAGATGTGAGGCAGCTGGTGGAGCTGGCGCGGCAGGCGCTGGCGGTAAAAGGAGGGCATGGGCGTTGAATAAACGGATAACGGTTATTCCAAACGATAAAGCGGCCGGCGTACAGGCGGCCCTGCCTGCCGTGTGTGCGGCGCTGCGTGATCTGGGAGCCGAAGTAATTCTGCCCAGGCAGCCCGAAGCCTTTAACGGGGATATGATTGATGAGGCGCTTCGTTCCGGCGACGCGGCGGTGGCCCTGGGCGGCGACGGAACCATCATCCACATCGCCAAGCGGGCAGCGCGCTTTGAACGGGCCGTGCTGGGCATTAACTGCGGTAATCTGGGCTTTATGGCCGGACTGGAAACCGATGAGCTGCCGGCGCTGTCCGCGCTCATGGACGGAACCTATGGGATAGACAGCCGCATGATGCTGTCCGTCCGTGTTCGACAGGAGGGCCGGCCCGACCGGGAATTTTTTGCACTGAATGAAGCGGTGGTCGCCCGCGGCCCGTTGTCCCGCATGATCGCCATGGATATCGCCAACAACGGCCAGCCGGTAATCAGCTATCACGCCGACGGCGTGATTGTATCCACCCCGACCGGCTCCACAGCGTATTCGCTGTCGGCTGGCGGGCCGATTGTGGATCCGGCGGTCAAAGGCCTGCTGATGACGCCGATCTGTCCCCACTCGCTGCATTCGCGGGCCTATATTTTCCGGGAGGATGCGGTGCTGTCCGTTCGTTCTTCCGGTCCGGACGGCGACAACGTGTTCTTAACGGTAGACGGGGAGGACGGCGTGGCGCTGACAGAAGCCGACACGGTGGAAATTGGCCGGGCGGAACAAACGGCCCGCCTCATCACCATCAAACCACAGCCATTTTATGAGATTCTCCATCGCAAACTGATGGATCGACGCTGACAGAAAAGGAAGAGGACCATGAAAACCAGGAGACACGCCAAAATATTGGAAATCATCAGCGAATACGCCGTGGATACGCAGGAGGAACTGCTTAAATTCCTGCGGGATGCCGGTTTTGATGTGACGCAGGCGACCGTGTCGCGGGATATCAAGGAGCTTCGCCTGATCAAAACCCTGGGGCCTAACGGTACCTATCGTTATTCCACCGTGAAACTGGAAAACGATTCCATCTCCGCCAAATTCCATTCTCTGTTTAACGATGCGGTCGTCAACATCGATTACGCCGGCAATATTGTGGTTGTCAAGTGTTTGCCGGGAATGGCGCAGGCCGCCTGCGCCGCGTTCGACGCGATGCACTGGGGCAGCGTGGTGGGCAGCTTGGCGGGGGAGGATACGTTTTTGTGTATCACAAAGGATGAGAACCGGTCGGTGGATTTGGTGACCGAACTCAAAAAACTGCTGAAAAACGGGTAAACGACTATGCTGCAGCATTTACACATTGAAAATATGGCGGTGATTGAAGAGGCCGATATCCATTTCGATAGCGGCCTGAATGTGCTGACCGGCGAGACCGGCGCGGGAAAATCCATCATTATCGACGCGATCAATATGGTGTTGGGGGAGCGCTCCAGTCGGGATCTGGTGCGTACTGGCAGCGACCGCGCGCAGGTGACGGCTTTGTTCGACGCCCTTTCTCCTGCGGTGCGGGATGCCGTCGCCGCGATGGGCTATGAAACGGAGGAGGGGCAGCTCCTGATCCGCCGCCGCATCTCTGCCGATGGAAAAAGTCAGTGTTACGTGGGCGGCGTCCCGGTAACGGTTGCGCTGCTGCGGCAGATCGGCCGCCGGCTGGTCAATATCCACGGGCAGCATGACAACCAGACGCTGCTGTCCGAGGACAGGCAGCGGGACTACCTGGACATACTAGGCGGCCTGGAGGATCAGAAAGCCGTCTATCTTGCCGCTTATCGCCGTTATGGAGAGATTGCCCGCCGCCTGAAAAAATTGCGTATCGACGAACAGGACAAGCTGCAGCGTATAGACGCGTTGCAGTTTCAGATTGGGGAGATCGAACAGTTTGATCCAAGGCCGGGAGAAGAACGAGACCTGACCGAGCGGCGGACCCAGATGCGCAACGCGGAAAAAATCGCGGCGGCACTCAAACAGACGGCCTGGGCCATGGATGGAGACGATCAGCAGCCTGGGGCTCTCGCTGCCGTACAGTTGGCCGCCGATGCGCTGGAAAAAGCCGGACAGTATCTTCCGGATATGCAGCCTTTGGCGGAAAAGCTGCAGGCGATGCGGTACGAGCTGGAGGAAGTGGCCGCCGATGTCGACCGCGCGGGGGAAACGCTGCGGTTCGACGGGGCCGAGCAGGAAGAGGTGGAGAGCCGGCTGTCCACCCTGCGCCGCCTGCTTTCAAAATACGGACCAACCGAGGAAGACCTGCTTGCCCATCTTGAAAAGGCGCGGGCGGAATGGACGGAGCTAGAGAGCCGCGACCGTTCTATAGCCGATGAGGAAGCGCAGCTTGCCGCGGCCGAAGAAGAAACCCGAAAAGCCGCCGCCTGTTTGTCGCAGGCACGCCGGGATACGGCGGACGCCTTTGCCCGCCAGGTGATGGAGCAGCTTGCGTTTCTCGATATGCCGGGAACCCGGCTGCAAATCGCTGTCGAGCCGACAACGCTGACCGCGGCCGGCGGGGACCGGGTCACCTTTATGATATCCGCCAACCGTGGGGAGGAACTGCGCCCTTTGTCCCGCGCGGCATCGGGAGGCGAGCTGTCCCGTATCATGCTGGCCATTAAATCGGTTATGGCGGGAGCGGATGACATCGATACGCTGATCTTCGATGAAATCGATACCGGTATCAGCGGCCACGCAGCGCGTCGGGTGGGCGTCAAGCTGCGGCAGACGGCGGAGAACCGGCAGGTGCTGTGCGTGACGCATTTGGCGCAGATTGCCGCCATGGCCGACCGGCATCTGTGTGTCAGTAAGGCGGCGGCGGGCGACCGCACGGCGACCCGTGTAGCGGTCCTGTCTGATGAAGAACGGGAGCAGGAATTGTCCCGCATCATCAGCGGGGAGGTCACCGCCGCCGGTCTGGCGGCGGCACGGGATTTACTCGGGCGTCCCTCCGACGCGTAACGCCTCCGGTTTTTATCCAGAAATGAAAAGGGCTTGACATTGCCGGATAAATATGCTTTACTATCGTCAATGGCTGAGAACAAAAGAAGTATCCCTGTCCGTATGGCGCAGAGAGCCGCCGGCTGGTGTAAGGCGGCGCATCGGCGGGGAGAAATACCTTTGGGAGCCGCGAACTGAACCGGCCGGGCCGCAGTAGGGGAGCCGTGAGCGCACGTTACAGCGCGGCGCGTTATTTATGACGCCGTAAGCCCATATCCGTGAGGACATGGGAAATAGAGGTGGTACCGCGGGATATCCGCCCTCTGCTGAATCAGCAGAGGGCGTTTTTTTATTTTAAGGAGGAATACCAATGAATGTGTTCGACGAACTGAAGGCACGGGGTATGGTCGCCCAGATGACCAATGAAGAGAAAATCCGGGAACTGCTGGGCGGGGATCCCATCACATTTTATATCGGCTTCGATCCTACGGCGGACAGTCTGCATGTCGGGCATTTTGTGCAGCTGATGGTGATGGCGCATATGCAGAAGGCCGGTCACCGGCCGATCGCCCTGCTCGGTGGCGGCACGGGCATGGTGGGCGACCCGACTGGCAAGACCGATATGCGTAAAATGATGACGCCCGAGACCATTGCCTACCATGTGGACTGCTTTAAAAAGCAGATGTCCCGGTTTGTGGATTTTTCCGAGGGACAGGCCCTGATGGTGAACAATGCCGATTGGCTGCTAAACCTCAATTATATCGATTTTCTGCGGGAGGTGGGCGTGCATTTTTCCGTTAACCGTATGCTGACCTTTGAATGCTTTAAGACGCGGATGGAAAAAGGCTTGTCGTTCCTGGAATTCAACTACATGCTGATGCAGAGCTATGATTTCTTCTATTTGAACCAGCAGTACGGCTGTGTGATGGAGATGGGCGGCGACGACCAGTGGTCGAACATCATCGGCGGCGTGGAGCTTTGCCGCCGCAAAGCGGCAAAAGACGTCTACGGCATCACCTTCTCCCTGCTGACTACGTCGGAAGGCAAGAAAATGGGCAAAACGGAAAAGGGTGCCGTCTGGCTGGACCCGGAAAAAACAACGCCCTACGAGTTTTTCCAGTACTGGCGGAATATTGACGACGCCGATGTCATCCGGTGCTTAAAAATGCTGACGTTTGTGCCGCTGATAGAAATTGAAGAGATGGCGAAAGCCAAAGACAGTGAAATCAATGCCGTAAAAGAGCGACTGGCCTATGAAGTAACCAAGCTGGTTCATGGGGAAGACGAGGCCATTAAGGCGCGGGACACCGCCCGATCGCTGTTTGGCGCCGGCATGGCCGACGAGCATATGCCTGCGACCGCCCTTACGACAGAACTGATGGATGCTGATGAAATCGGCGTCATCGATCTGCTGGTGCTCACCCGGCTGGCGCCCTCCCGCGGGGAAGCCCGCCGTCTGATCGCTCAGGGCGGCGTATCAGTGGATGATGAGAAAGTTACGGATGTTATGCAGGCCGTGCCGAAAGCCGCCTTTGACAAGGGCTATGTCATTTTGAAAAAAGGCAAAAAAGCTTTCCATAAAGTCACCAATGGTTAATTTGTCGGATAATGATTGCAAAACAGCGGCCGAACATGTATAATATACAATTATAAATAATCGGTCAGCGTATCGATGCAAAACAGGTTAGTAAAGGGGCTGTCTTATGGAAGTATCACTGAGTAAGCTGCTGCATTTGGTGCGGCAGAAGATATGGTGGATTTTGCTTTGTACGGCCATCGGCGGCGTTGTGGCGTTTTCCTATACGCAGATTTTTGTTTCGCCCAGCTATATGTCGTCCGTGAAAATGATGGTGACAAAAAACAATGAGCTGCAGGCGAATGCCGCTACGGATATCGTCTACGCGCAGCGGATTGTCAAAACCTATATGGCGCTTCTGAACGACCATACCTTTTATGCGCAGGTTGCCGACAAATCGGGATTGGATTATACAGCCAATCAGATGCAGGGCATGTTCAGCTTTAATATTATTGATGAGACCGAAGTCTTTGAGGTGTCCGTCAAGGCGCACAGCGCCAAGGATACGAAAATCATTGCCACGGCGGCGGCGGAAATCATACCTAAGCAGATTCAGAATGTCTATTCCGAAGCGACGGTGAAACAAACGTCTCAGGCGCAGGAAGGCCGTCGGATCGGCCCCAGCTTGGTCCGGAACACCCTGTTCGGCTGCATCATTGGAGCGATCGTTGTACTCTTGGTTGTGTTTCTAAAAGAAATGTTGGATGTCCGCATTAAAACCGAAGAGGATATAACGGATCACTACGATATTCCTTTGCTGGGAAGTATACCGGACTTTTCGCCGGGCGGATCAAAAAGGAGACGCCGTTAAGGAGGAATGACAATGGCTAAACAGGAATCAAAGACGGTAACGCGCACCAAGACCGGCGTCGACGCCCGTGTCAAGACAAAAGTGACGGAGGCGTATAAAACCATCCGCACTAACATTATGTTTTCCATAACTCATAAAGGCTGCAAAAAAATTGTGGTATCCAGTTCTCTGGAAAACGAGGGCAAATCGACGGGCGCAGTGAATATAGCGATTTCCCTTGCCCAGACGGATCTAAATGTTTTGCTGATCGATACGGATTTGCGCAAGCCGAAAACCCATATGTTTTTTGAAATGAGCGCTTCTCCAGGATTGACCCATGTGCTCAGCGGAATGAACGCGCTGGAAGAGGCGGTGCGGCATACGCCATATGCGCATCTCGACGTGCTGTGCGCCGGGGTGATTCCGCCCAACCCGTCGGAAATCCTGGCTGGTGAGGCGTTCAGCGAACTTCTTGGCCTGCTTGAAACGCATTACGATTATATTGTCATCGATACACCGCCCATCAATTTGGTTTCTGACGCGCTGCCGGTCATTAAACACTCGGATGGGGTGGTTTTAATGGTTCGGTCGGGCAGGGCAACCTATCCGGAGCTGGATAAGACGATTCACAGCCTCCAGTTTATCGATGCCAAAATTTTGGGTCTGGTACTCAATGGCGTCGATCCCAGCGGCGGCGGATACGGAAAGAAGGGATACGGAAAGTACGGATATAGCTATGGACGGAACGATTAAGCCAGTGGATATTCATACGCATATTTTACCAGGGATAGATGATGGCGCGAACGATGCAAAGGAAGCGGCCGCCATGCTGGCCGCTCTGCAGCGCCAGAAAATCGGCGCGGTGGTGCTGACGCCGCATTATGACTCTACCACTATGGGTCTTGAGACTTTTTTGGAGCGGCGGGCCCGGTCCTATGCACATCTTACCGAGACGCTGCCGGAAAATATTTCCCTTCCTCTGGTTTTAGGCAGTGAAACGTTTCTATCCTCATCCCTGTTTAACTGTACGGATATAACCCCGCTGTGTATCGGTGGGCGTTATCTGCTGGTGGAATTGCCTTACTCGACGCATTTTACCCCACTGGTTTGCCAGCGTTTGATGAAAATCAGCTATGCCTATGGCGTGTATCCGATTCTGGCGCATGTGGAGCGGTATCCGGATTTATTGCAGCATCCAAAAGTGTTGGAAAGCTTAGTTGAGGATGGGCTCCTGACACAAATAAATGTGTCGTCCTGGTCCGCTTTTCGAATGCGCCGTTGTCTGCAAAAGCTGATAAAAAGAGGGCTTGTCCATTTTTTGGGATCGGATTGTCACCACCTAACGGTCCGGCCGCCGGAATGGCGCAGTTGGATTTGTAAAATGGAAAAATCGTTGGGTAAAGATACGGTCCAGAGGCTGCTTCAAAACGCTATGGATATTCTGCCGGTATAATTATCATTAAACCAAATTACAAAAACAGGCGAACCGACTTTGCCGGTTCGCCTGTTTTTTTATGATAGGGGCAACGTCACTGCTCCTTTGTCATTTTAATCCAGTAATACAGCACATACAGCTGGACGAAAAGATAAGCGCCCACTAGGGGCAATAGAACTTTCCAGGATACGCCCAACCAGGCATAAACCAGCAGCAGTGCGGCCAATAGATAGCTCATCACGGTATGCCCTTTGGCCTTGGCCCTGTTGACCAACATAATGTTTCGCTCGTCGTTTTGTTCAATCTGTATTTGCTTTTCCAGTTCGGGGTGCTTTTTAATAGCCAGGCGGCTTCCCAGATTACCCAGCCCCTGGCCGAACAGGCCGCATCCAATGCCAATACCGAGAAAGGGGAGGGCTTTCATGGTACCCTGCGGCTCCGGTATAAGGAATAAGGCACAAAAGCCTGCGGCAAGCAGGACAATTCCCGCCGCCATGATCAGGACGTCTTTATACTTTTTCATGTCGCATCCTCCTCATAAATGAAAACATCTTCGATAGCCAACTCAAAATATCGCGCAATTTTATACGCCAGCACGATCGAAGGATTATAACGGCCATTTTCCAAAGAGCCGATGGTCTGCCGGGATACTTCCAGAGCCGCCGCCAGATCTTCCTGGCTGAGGCCCCGCTGTTTGCGTAGATCTTCCAGTCGGTTCTTCAAAACACCACCCCCTGTATGGAAAGCTTGCTTTACATATATAGATTACTATAAGTGTGATGAAATGTCAAGCTCGCTTTCCATAAAGAATAAAAATAAACGGCCCTGCGGATAGAGGGCCGTTTTCATATAAGTCGTGATTACAGCTCGCAGGCGTGGAAGTCCTCGTCCGCGCTGGGCAGCTTACCAACAATGGGGGTGGGATCGATACCCTGACGGGTATAATAATCGGCTATAGCGGCTTTGATGGATTGTTCCGCCAATACCGAGCAGTGGATTTTATGTGCCGGGAGCCCATCCAGCGCCTCCACCACGGCCTTATTGGAAAGCTTCAGCGCTTCCTCAATCGGTTTTCCCATAATCATTTCGGTGGCAATGGAGCTGGTGGCTATAGCCGACCCGCAGCCAAACGTCTTAAATTTGACGTCGGCGATGCAGCCATCTTTCACCTTAATATACATTTTCATAATATCGCCGCACTTGGCGTTGCCGATCTCGCCAATACCGTCGGCGTCCGGAATTTCCCCCACATTGCGGGGATGGGTAAAGTGGTCCATTACTTTATCGCTGTAAAAAGCTGTCATAGTATTTCTTCTCCTTTCACAATCCGTTCCCACAGGGGAGACATATCCCGCAGCCGGCCGACGACTTCGGGAATTACCTGAGCCATGTAGGCGATGTCCTCATCGGTCGTATCTTCCGAAAGGGTCAGCCGCAGCGATCCGTGCGCTACTTCGTGACGAAGTCCGATGGAGAGCAGCACATGGCTGGGATCGAGCGAACCGGATGTACAGGCGGAGCCGGAAGAGGCGCAAATGCCCTGCATATCCAGCATCAGCAGCAGGCTTTCGCCTTCGACGCCTTCAAAACTGATATTCACATTGCCGGGAAGCCTTTTCACGGGATCGCCGTTCAGACGGCTGCGCTCCACCTGTGTCAACAGGTCAATCAGCCGGTCGCGGCGGGCCGCGATAACGGGGGCCGTTTCAGCCATACGGTCACAGGCCAATCGGAGAGCCGCCGCCATACCGACGATGCCGGCCGTGTTTTCCGTGCCTGCACGGCGTCCGGTTTCCTGGGCGCCACCGTCGATCAGGTTGCCCAGCCGCAGGCCCTGCCGGATCAGCAGGGCGCCGACGCCTTTAGGACCATGGAATTTGTGGGCCGAGAGGGACAGCATGTCAGCTTGAATTTCCGCAAAGGATACCGGGATGTGCCCCACGGCCTGTACCGCGTCGGTGTGAAACAATACGCCGGCCTCCCGGCAAACGGCCCCTATTTCGGCAATGGGCTGAATGGTGCCGATCTCATTGTTGGCATACATAACGCTGACCAGCGCCGTATCCGGCCGCAGGGCGTCCTTCACATCCTCCACACGGACCAGGCCGTTCGCGTATACCGGCAGCAGGGTAATATCAAACCCCTTTTTGCGGAGGGTTTCCAACGTATGCAGTACCGCGTGATGCTCAAAAGCGGTGGAAACAATGTGCTTTTTCCCTTTTGCCGCTCCTTGCTCCGCCGCCATTTTAATAGCCCAGTTATCGGCTTCGCTGCCGCCGGAGGTAAATACGATTTCCCGGGGCTTGCAATCCATACAGTCAGCCATATCCACCCGGGCCTGTTCAATTGCCCGGCGAGACTCCTGCCCGAATGAATACAGGGAGGAGGGGTTGCCGTACTGGTCGGTCAGATAGGGCATCATGGCCTCCAATGCCTGCGGATGAAGGCTGGTCGTCGCCGCGTTGTCCGCGTAAATCCATTTATCCATAAAAGCTGCACCTGCTTTCTGTTTCAGTTCTGTCTATAATATATACCATTTTGGTATTCATTACAAGGGGAAAACTATCCAGATATTGCTTGTTTTAACAGGTAAAATTCAGCTATGTGCGAAAACGGTCGCACTGTGCGACGGCCAGCCGGTCACAGCGCTCATTTTCGGGATGGCCGGCGTGACCTTTCACCCAGACAATGCTAACGTCGTGAAGGTCCAGCTGCGTCAGCAGCCTGTCCCACAAATCCGCATTGAGCGCCGGCTTTTTATCCGCCTTGCGCCAGCCGTTGCGTTTCCAGGAACGCGCCCAGCCCTTGGTGATCCCTTCGGTCAGATATTTGGAATCGCTATACAGCGTGACCCGGCAGGACTCTTTCAGCGCCGCCAGCCCTTCGAGCGCGGCGGTCAGCTCCATGCGATTGTTGGTGGTTTCGCTCTCGCCACCCGACAATTCCTTTTCCTGCCCCTGAAAACGCAGGATGGCGCCCCAACCTCCCGGGCCGGGATTGCCCGAACAGGCGCCGTCGGTAAACAGTTCGACATGTTTCATAAAGGAAAACTCCCGATTCCTGATTTTAGAATAACGAATATGTCCTTTATTATACCAAAACCGGCCATAAAAACAAGATGAAAATAGTAAACCGGCAGGAAAGTGTCCATACTAAGGAAAACACAGACGAAGGGATACAGCTTGACATTGTCTTCGAAAAACGCTAATATAGTTAAGACGATGCAGACAGACCATGGCGCTCTGTTTGCTGTGACCGGTTCCGCGGGCCGCCAGGCGGCTTCCGCACAGCAATTATGATGAAATGTGTTCGGATGACAATCGTACAAAAAGCGGGAGCCTCACCGTCGTGAGGCTATTTTCCCATGCATGCGTTTAAGGCCAGTGGCCTTTATAATAGAAACGGAGGTTTATGTGTGACAACAGAAAACAAAAAAGACGGTAGAAATCAAAAAACGGCGGAAAAGCCGAAGCAGCCGGCTAAAAAAGCCAAGCCGGCCCCGGAACAGGGGAAAGCGGCTGCCGATAAATCGACGGCCGGCAAAAGCGGTAACGCTCCTCGCCGGCCCCGCCGGTCTCCGTCTGCGAATGCGAAACAGCAGGCGCCGGCCAAACAGCAGCAGGCGCCTGCAAAGCCATCCTCCGCCAAGCAGCCGGCGAACAACCCGGCGCAAGCAGGCGGTGCCAAAAGCGGACGGGGACGCTCCCGAAAATCCGCTGTGACGCCGGTCCGGCTGACAATGCTGGGCGGCATGAACGAAATTGGAAAAAACATTACGCTGTTTGAATACGGCAACGACGCATTCCTGATCGACTGCGGCATGGCTTTCCCGGACGACGACATGCCGGGCGTGGACATTGTGCTGCCGGATTTTTCGCATATAGAGAAAGTGGCGGATAAAATCCGCGGCGTGGTGCTGACCCATGGTCACGAAGACCATATCGGCTCGTTGCCGTATCTTCTGAAACAATTTAATTTTCCCATTTACGGCACCCGCCTGACGCTGGCGCTGGTGGAATCCAAACTGAAGGAGCACGGGCTTGCCAAGCAAGCCCGGATGCATGTCGTCAAAGCGGGCGGAACCATCACGTTCGGCAAGGTGTCCATTGAATTTATCAATGTGAACCACTCCATTCCCGACGCGGTTGCGCTGGCCATCAAAACGCCGCTTGGCTATGTGGTGCATACCGGCGACTTTAAAATTGACTGCACGCCGATTTCCGGCACCATGATGGATCTGGCCCGTTTCGGCGAGCTGGGAAAAGAAGGCGTCCTGGCCCTGATGGCCGACTCCACCAATGCGGAGCGGCCGGGTTATACCCCCAGCGAACGGCTGGTGGGAAAAAGCTTTGCCAACCTGTTCCGCAACGCGGAGGGCAAACGGTTGATTATTGCGACGTTCTCCTCCAACCTGCATCGTATCCAGCAGATTGTGGACGCGGCGGTGCAGGACGGACGGAAAGTGGCCGTATCCGGCCGTAGCATGATCAATTATGTGAGCATTGCCCAGGAACTCGGCTATTTGAACATTCCCAGCGGTGTGTTTGTCGATATCGATGAGATCAACAAATATCCCAAGGAAAAAATGATCCTAATTACCACTGGTACGCAGGGTGAGCCGATGTCGGCGCTCACCCGCATGGCGTTTTCCGACCACCGCAAGGTGGAAGTTGGTCCTGACGATTATATCATCATTTCGGCGACGCCTATCCCCGGCAATGAAAAAACCGTGGGCAAGGTGGTCAACGAGCTGATGAAGCGCGGCTGTGACGTCGTTTATGAAAAAATGTACGACGTGCACGTATCGGGCCATGCCTGTCAGGAAGAGCTGAAAATCGTGCACAGTCTGGTGCGTCCGCGGTATTTCCTGCCGGTGCACGGCGAGCAAAAGCATTTGCAGAAACACGCGGCGTTGGCCCGCTCTATGGGTATGGATGCGAAAAATATTATGATTGGCGACATCGGCCGGGTGGTGGAGATCACCCCCGACAAAATGGAAGTGGTTGGCCAGGTGCAGGCGGGCCAGGTGCTGGTGGACGGCCTCGGCGTCGGCGACGTGGGCAGCATCGTGCTGCGTGACCGCCGCCATCTGGCGGAGGACGGCCTGATCGTTGTGGTCGCGACCATCGACCCGTCGCAGGGCCGTATTGTTTCCGGCCCGGATATTGTGTCCCGCGGTTTCGTTTATGTGCGGGAATCGGAGCAGTTGATTGAAAAGGCCAAAGACGTGGCCCGCGGCGTGCTGGAAGAGTGCTGCCGTAACCACGCTCATGACTGGAATACGATGAAGACGCGTCTGCGGGACGATATGTCCCGCATGATATTCCAAAAGACCAAGCGCAGTCCCATGATTTTGCCCATTATCATGGACGTGTAAGGCCGATTCTTTAAAGGCGGTGAACGCGGTGAAACCTCAGAAATTGTGGACAGTCTCGACGAGTGTTATCCTGCTGTCGGTATTGCTGGCGGGGAGTATTGCCGTCGGGTACTTTTTCCCTGTCCCTGTGGTTTTTTACGCGGAAATGGCTGTGGCGGCGGTTGGTATTGCCTGGACAGTTGTGAGGCAGTACCGGTTCCGCCGGGATGTAAAACGCTATTTGGCGGCTATTGCCGGTCGGCTGGGAGATGCCGACCGGCAGGCGCTTTTCTCTTTCCCAATCCCCACGGTTGCCGTCGGGGAACAGGGAGAAATTATCTGGTACAATCCCGCCTTTGAACAGGATGTGCTGGACGGCGGAAACGCCTATGGCGAGTCGATAGAGGCCCTGACCGGCGGATTGCCGGTCACCTTCTTCCGGGACGCGTCGACGCAGCCGATCCGGCTGGAAAGCCGTTGGTATACGGTCTACAGCAATCCGGTGGAATCCGACGGGGCGCCGTTGTACCTGCTGTATTATGTAGACGACACGGAGCATCAGGAGATGCTGGAGGAATACGCCCAGAGCCGTCCGGTTGTGATGGCCCTGTACATAGATAACGTCGAAGAACTCATGCAGAATACGCGGGACAGTGAACGGGCGCAGATCACCGGGCGGGTGGAAACCCTGCTGGAAGATTGGGTAAGCGAGAAAAAAGGCATCATGCGCCGCTACAGCAACGAACGGTTCCTGGTCATTCTGGAGCAGCGGTATCTCGGAGACATTATTAAAAACAAATTCCATATCCTGGACCAGGTACGGGCGGTGCAGACCGTGGGCGGAACCAGCATTACGCTTTCCGTGGGCGTGGGACAGGGGGATACGCTGCTTAAAGGGGAGGAAATGGCCCGTCAGGCGCTGGAAATGGCGCTGGGGCGGGGCGGCGACCAGGCGGCTGTTAAAACCAGCAATGGCTACGACTTCTATGGCGGCGTATCCAAGGGTGTGGAACGCCGGGCGCGGGTGCGCACCCGTGTGGTGGCCAGCGCCTTGGTCGACCTAATCAAGGAAAGCCAGAATGTACTGGTGATGGGCCACCGTTATTCCGATCTCGACTGCCTGGGGGCCGCCGCCGGTATGACGGCTATTGTGCGGCAGCTTGGCAAATCGGCGCATGTGGTCACCGACCGCAGCCAGACGCTGGCCCCGGAGCTGCTGGATCTGTATGCGGAGCAGGGGAAAACCGACGTCTTTATCCATCCGGACGACGCGCTGGATAAACTGACGTCCAAAACGCTTCTGATCATCACCGATACGCACAATCCGGTGATGCTGGAATGCCTGCCGCTCTATCAGCAAGCCAAAACAGTGGTGGTGATCGATCACCACCGTAAAATGGTCAATTACATAGATAACGCCGTGATTTTTTATCACGAGCCAAACGCGTCCTCCGCGTCGGAAATGGTGACGGAACTGGCGCAGTACATGGGGGAGGGCAACCTGTCCCGTGTCGATGCGGAAGCGCTGCTGGCCGGCATTATGCTGGATACCCGCAGCTTTGTTATGAAGGCTGGCGTGCGTACTTTTGAGGCCGCCGCCTACCTGCGGCAGATCGGCGCCGATACGGTGGAGGTAAAACGCCTGTTTTCCGAAAATATGCAGGTTTACCGCAAAAAATCGGATATTGTCGCCCACGCGGAAATGTACCGCTGCACAGCCATTGCCTACGACGGTGTCAAAGGGGACAAGGAGGTGCGCATTGCGGCATCTCAGGCTGCCGATGAATTGCTTTCGATCCGGGGAGTGGAAGCCTCGTTTACCCTGTTTGGGGATGGGCAGGCCATCAATGTCTCTGCCCGCTCTCTTGGGAATTTTAACGTCCAGCTCGTGATGGAAACGTTGGGCGGGGGAGGCCACTTGACCATGGCCGGCGCGTGTCTGCCGGGTATCCCGATCGAGGAAGCCAAGCTGCGGTTGCAGGAAGCCATCGATACCTATTTGGAGGAGCGGGAACCCTCCTCCGCTGTATAAACCGGTTTTTTCAGAAAGGTGTGTTGTTATGAAAGTCATACTGAAGCAGGATGTCAAAGGACAAGGGAAAAAGGGTGAACTTGTACAGGTTTCGGACGGTTACGCCCGCAACTTTTTGTTCCCCAAGGGGTTGGCAATGGAAGCCAATGCTCAGGCCATGAACGAGCTGAAAAACCGGGAGGACGCCGCCCGCTATCATGCCGAAATGGAGCAGCAGGCAGCCAGGGAAACCGCTCAGAAACTGGATGGAAAAACCCTTAAGCTGACGGCGCGCGCCGGGCAGAACGGTAAGCTGTTCGGTTCGGTCACCACCAAGGAAGTGGCCGAGGAACTTAAAAAGCAGTTTGGCGTGGATGTGGATAAGCGCAAGATATCCATGGCGGATATCAAGGCGTTCGGCTCGTATTCCGCGGAAATCAAAATGATGCAGGGCATCGCGGCGACGGTTACCGTCGTGGTGACCGACTGACAAAACCGGACGGGAAGGCGGACTTGCAATGGCAGACAACAGAACATACTGGGAAGACGGGCTGCAGCCGCCCTATAGCCTGGAAGCGGAACAGGCGGTGCTGGGCGCTATCCTGATGGAACCGTCCAGCATCAATCAGGTAGCCGATATCCTGCGGCCGGATTTCTTTTATCTGCCTGAACACCAGACGGTTTACCGGGTGATGCTGGAAAAGATGATGGGATCGCAAACGATCGATTTCGTAACCGTGCTGGAAGCGGTCAAATCGGACGACTTCTTTGCCGGGGAAGAGGGAAAGGCTTATCTCTTTAAAATGGCTCAGATGGTCCCCTCCATCTCCAATATTGGGAATTACGCCCGGATCATTCGGGGCAAATACGACGCCCGGTCGCTGATGAAAGCGGCGCGGGAAATTATGGAGGAAGCGGCCGATCCCGGCGTGGAATCGGATATACTGGTCGATTCCGCCGAACAGAAAATTTATAACATCCGCCAGGGCCGGCAGCAGGGCAGCCTGACTCCCCTGAAAGAATGTATTGCCAGCAACTACGAGATGTTCAACAAGCTGGTATCCAGCGAACGGGACCAGTTTGTGGGTATTCCGACCGGGCTGCCCACGCTGGATACCATCACCACCGGGCTCAACCGCTCCGACCTGATTATCGTCGGGGCGCGCCCCGGTATGGGCAAGACCAGCTTCGCGCTCAATCTGGCCCGCAACGTGGCGCTCAAGCAAAACCGCCCGGTGGCGTTTTTTAACCTGGAAATGTCCAAGGAGCAGATGGTCAACCGTATGCTGTCCTCCGAAGCGCGGGTGTCCGGCAAAAAGCTGCGTACCGGCCTGCTCTCGCGCGACGAATGGAATCGGATCGCGGACGCGGCGGCCGTGCTGTGCAAGGTGCCGGTCTATCTCGACGACACGGCCAGCATTACCGTGCCGGAAATGAAGGCACGCCTGCGCCGGCTGAAAGACGTCGGCTTTGTGGTGGTGGATTACCTGCAGCTGATGCGGTCCGCCACCCGGACGGAAAACCGGGTACAGGAAGTGACCGAAATTACCCGGAGCTTGAAAATTATGGCGAAAGAGCTAAACATCCCGGTCATGGTCTGCGCGCAGCTGGCGCGTACCACCGAAAAGCAGGCCAACCACCGCCCGGCGCTGTCGGACCTGAGGGAATCGGGTTCCATTGAGCAGGACGCGGACCAGGTTATGTTTTTGTATCGGGATGAGTATTATAAAAATGAGAAATCCGATCCCACCGCGGTGGAAACCGGCACCGCCGAGGTAATCGTGGCGAAAAACCGCCATGGCGAGCTGGGAACGGTGAAAATGGCTTGGGCCGGTGAATTTACGCAGTTTGCGGAACTGGAAATGCATCAAAACGGTTAAAATGGACGATGACGTTCCCGGCTTGCGGGGAGGGTCATCGTCGGCCTTATAATGGCTAGGAACCGGTGCGGAAGGAATGGTCGCAGGCATGACGCTAAAGGAGCAGGCCCAGCGCACAATAAAAAAATACGGGATGCTGGATCACGTCGGCAACGTGGTGGTGGGCGTATCGGGCGGGGCGGATTCTATGGCACTGTTGCATATCCTGCTGTCTCTCAGTCGGGAAGCGCCCGGGCCGCGGATTCTCGCCGCCCATGTGCAGCATCATCTGCGGGGCGCGGAGGCGCGGGAAGACGAGGCGTATGTACGCCATATCTGCAAAGAATGGGGCGTCCCCCTGTTTGTGCACGAAGAGGATATCGCGGCGTTGGCCGAGCGCCGGAAAACCGGCCTGGAGGAAACCGGCCGCCAGGTGCGGTATGCGTATCTGGAAGAGATCGCAGCGCGGCACGCGCCCTGCCGTATCGCCACCGCCCACAATCGAAAGGACAACATGGAAACCGTGCTGCTCCATCTTACCCGGGGATGCGGGCTGAAAGGGGCGGCGGGCATCCCGCCGGTCAGGGGGGCAATTATCCGGCCCCTGCTGTTTTGTGCGCGGGAGGATATCGAAGCCTACTGCCGGGAACAGGGCATCGTCTATCGGCAGGACAGCACCAACGGAGACGTCGCTTACAGCCGGAATCGTATTCGCCGGGAGGTGCTGCCCTCCCTGACACAAATCAATACCGGGGCGGAAGAAGCGTTTCTGCGCTTTTCACTGGCGGCCCGGCAGGATGACGACTGCCTGCGAGAACTGGCGGTCGCGCTGGTGGAAACGGCAAAAACAGAGAAACACTCTTATAATACGGCGTCTTTACTGGCAGCGCATCCGGCGATTCGTTCGCGCGCCCTGGCGGAAATCGTGCGCAGGGAGGGCGGCGGTGTGTGTGAAGCACGCCACATCGACTGGCTGGAAAAACTGCTGGGGAGGGAAGGCTTTCAAACTCTGCCCTCTCGCCTGACCGTGTGTGTCCGGCGGGGACAATTGTGCTTTCTATCCGAATCGCTTGAGCGCGGGGACGGCGCTTTTCCGGATGCAATACCGGTGATGCCGGGGCAAGATTATGAATTTTGCGGTAAAACCTGCTCTTTTTCGATTCTTTCTTTGGAAGAATATGATAAAGAAAAGAAAGTTAACAAAAATTTATTAAAAAATACAGTGGACTATGCTATGATTAACCATAGTTTATCCTTGCGCTGCCGGCAAAGCGGAGATCGCTACCGTCCCGTTGGCCGGCCGACCAAAACCTTAAAGCAATTGTTTAACGAAGCCGGGATACCTGTTTGGGAAAGGCCGTTGGTGCCGGTGCTTTGCGATGAAGCCGGCATCCTATGGGTGGCGGGATTCGGCTGCGCCGCGCGGGCGGCTGTCAGCGAATCTACCCGGCAGATACTGCAAATAACGGTTAAGCAGGAAGTAAACAGGACGGAATGAAAGGAAAACAGCGCCATGAGCATGCACGACGACATTGAGGAAATATTGTTTACAAAGGAACAACTGGCGGATATTGTCGCACGTCTTGGAAAACGTATAAGTGACGATTATAAGGACAAGAATCTGTTTATGGTGGCCGCGCTGAAAGGGGCGGTCGTCTTTATGGCGGATCTGATGCGGGCCATTGAGGTGCCGTGCGCAATCGATTTTCTGTCGGTCTCCAGTTACGGCAAGGGCACGACGACATCGGGCGAGGTACGGGTGCTGAAGGATCTCGACTCCACGCTGGAAGGGCGCGACCTGCTGGTGGTGGAAGATATTCTCGATTCCGGCGTCACGCTGTCGTTCCTGCTCAAAAATCTGTCGGCCCGCAATCCGCGCAGCATCCGGCTGTGCACCCTGCTGGATAAGCCGGAGCGCCGCCGCGTTCCCATTACGCCGGATTACGTGGGAACGCAGGTTCCCGATAAATTTATCGTGGGCTATGGACTGGACTACGCGGAAAAATATCGCAACCTGCCGTATATCGGCGTGCTAAAGCCGGGTGTTTATGAGAGCTGATTGCCCGGCCGGCTTCCCCTGTATCTGAAGAAGGAGGGATTCATATGGATTCCAAAAACAACAATTTTAAAAATGCCCGCAATTTGGGCCTTTTAATCGGCGTACCGCTCGTATTTTTAATTGTCATGTGGCTGCTGCTGATGAACCGCGGCACAGACAAGGATGTGCAGTATTCCGATTACATCGCCTATTTTCAGCAGAATCAGGTGGAGTCGTTTAATCTGAATTTGGGCAGCGGCGATCTCGAGCTGCTCCTGCGGGAACCCTATCGGAAAGAGGATACCAATAAGGACGGAAAAATCGATGACAAAGACGTCCTGAAATATACCGTGCCGAACGTCAGCCTGTTCTGGGAGCAGATCAAGGAGCCGGTTGAAAAGGCCAATCAGAGCAAAAACGAATCGGATCATATCCGGTATGATATTGAGCCGGAAAGCCAGGTGCCGTGGATCATCAACCTGCTGCCGACGCTGCTGATCGTGGGTCTGGTCATCGCCATGTGGGTGATGATGCGCCGGTCGCTGTCCAACATGGAGGGCGGCGGCAAGGCCATGGGCTTTGGAAAAGCGCGGGTTAAAAATTCCAACGACGAGAAACGGAAAACCACGTTTGACGATGTGGCGGGCGCGGATGAGGAAAAGGAAGAGCTCGCCGAAGTGGTCGATTTCCTGAAAACCCCGAAAAAATTTACCGAGGTGGGCGCCCGGGTGCCCAAGGGCGTCTTGTTGGTGGGCCCTCCCGGCACCGGTAAAACCCTGTTGGCGCGGGCGGTGGCCGGGGAAGCCGGCGTGCCCTTCTTCTCCATTTCCGGTTCCGACTTTGTGGAAATGTTTGTCGGTGTCGGTGCGTCCCGTGTGCGGGACCTGTTCGACC
>OGYY01000769.1_pt1 | contig 31457 bp, 26 predicted proteins | sample 1576671 | NCBI WGS metagenome assembly OGYY01 (sample SAMEA3541593, study PRJEB24748) | human gut metagenome | biome: human gut; feature: human-associated habitat; material: faeces | place: China | collected 2012 | reverse complement strand
GCTTCTGCCGCTGTTCTTCGAGAAGCGTTTCGGTGAAGTTCGAGATTTTGCAGACTATATATGCTCCATCTGTTGTCTTACATACGATTGTACAATATCCTGGCTTAACATACTTAACAAGACCATTCTCATCTACTGTTGCAACCGATGGATCTGATGATGTCCATGTTACAGCACGGTCAACACCTTCGCCTGCTGGAAGAACAGTTGCAACGAGCTGATACTGACCAACTGCCATCGATGATTCAACTGTTGTTGCATTAAGCCGCCGGCTTCGGCGCGGCCGGGCGCCGTAAAGCCGCAGCTGGGGGAGGTGCTGGAGCGCCGCGAGCAGTCCGGCGATTTTGCCGCCCTGCTGGATACCGTATCCGCCCGTCTGGGGCGTCCTCTTTCCCACGGGGACATGGCCACCCTGCTCTATTTGTTCGACACCGCCGGTCTGCCCGCCGAGGTGATTGTGATGGTGGCGGTTTACGCGGTGTCGCTCGGCAAAGCCAAATCCAACATGCGGTATATTGAAAAGGTGGCCCTTGACTGGGCTGACAAGGGCATCGTCACCATCGATACCGCCGAAAAGGAGCTTTGCCGCCTCGAACGGCGCCGGCAGGCCACCGAACAGGTCCAGCTGGCGTTTGGCCTTACGCAATCCCCCACCATGGCGCAGTCGGACACGGCCTATAAATGGCTGTGGGAATGGAACCTGTCCATGGACCTGATCCGCCTTGCCGGAGAACAAGGCATGGAGAAATGCAAGGGAAAGTTCAATTTTAACTATGTGGATAAAATACTGGAGCACTGGTATGCCGACGGCCTGACGACCGTGGAGCTGGTGAAACAGGAAACGGCGCCTGTAAAAAGCCGCAGGCCCCGCAAAACCACGTCGTTTGACGTGGACGCCTATGACGAGATGGCGCTGCGGTATACGCCGGTATACAAAGCCGAAAGCTGACAGGAGGGTGCGCAATGGCATACAGTCAGGAGGTCTACCAGGCCGCCATGGCCGAGATCGACCGCCGCCGCACGGCAGCGGAAGCAGACGCGGTTTCCTTCCGCCGCCGCATGACCGCCCGCATCCCGCGGCTGGCCGAGATCGAGCGGCAGATGGCGCAGTCGTCCACACAGGTGGCACAGACCATCCTGGGCGGCGGCGACATCGACCGGGCGGTGGAAAACATCAAGCGGTCCAATCTGGCGCTGCAGGAGGACATGGCCGCCCTTTTGCGGCAGGCAGGGGAAACCCGCACCGATTTTGAGCCGCATTACACCTGTCCCGCCTGCGGCGACACCGGTTACGCGGAAGGCCACATTTGCGGCTGCCTGCAGTCCCTGCTGCGGGAGGAGGCCTGCCGCCGGCTCAGCCAGATGGCCGCCATGCGGCTCACCTCGTTCGACGATATGGACCTGAACGCCTATCCGGATGAACCCGATCCCCGGCTGGGCCAGTCCCCCCGCGCCCGGATGCGGGATGTGATCGCCTATTGCCGGGACTACGCCGACCATTTCTCGCTGGCGTCTCCCAGCTTGCTGCTGACTGGCCCGACCGGTGTGGGCAAGACCCACGCGGCGCTGGCCATCGCGCGCCAGGCGGCGGAACAGGGCTGCGGCGTCATCTACGGCCCGGCCGGCACTCTGCTGGGGCGGTTGGAAAAAGAGCATTTCGGCCGGCTTGAGGGAGACAGCGAAACCCTGTTTATCGACTGCGATCTTCTGATTCTCGATGATCTCGGCACCGAGTTTACCGGCCCGTTTTACACGGCCTGCCTGTACAATCTCGTCAATTCCCGGCTGCTCGGCGGCCGCCCCACCATCATCAGCACCAACCTGGGCCGTGCGGAGCTGGTCGACCGTTACGGGGAGCAGACCGCCTCCCGCATTCTGGGCGCGTATGAGCCGCTGGCGTTTTTCGGCCGCGACATCCGCCAGATACAGGCGGCACGCCGCCGGCAGCAACCATGAAAATCCCGCGCAATTAGCCGGGATTTCTTGACATTACCCCGTAAAGACGGTACAATTATGTCCGTATGTTATCAGGATTATGGAAAAGAAAGGGTTGGTACCCACGATGTCTGAGAAACTGTGCATGGGCTGTATGAACTCCCTGAACGAGGGCGTCGACGCCTGTCCCATCTGCGGATATCCCGTAAACGGTGAAAATCCACCCCTCTATCTGCCGGTAGGCACCCTTTTGTCCGGCCGCTACATGGTCGGCCGTCTGCTGGATATCGGAGGCGACAGCGTGCGGTACCTGGGCTACGATCAGGGACAGCACGCCCCGATCATCCTGCGGGAGTTTTTCCCGGGCACCCTATGCGAACGCGGCGACAATCAGGATGTCGTGATCCTGGGCGGCTGCGAGCTGTCTTTCGGAGAATATTTAGAGAAATTCAAACGCCACATCCGTGCGCTGGCCCGGATGCGGGAATTGCCGGCCATGATCCCGATTTATGATATTTTTGAGGAAAACCAAACGGTTTACGCTGTTTCGGAATACCCGGAGGGCGTGTCGCTGGAAGCCCGTCTGGCGGAAATTGGCGGGCGGATGCGCTGGTCGGACGCGCGGCCCCTGTTTATGCCGCTGCTGTCTTCCCTGATTTCCCTTCACGCAGCGGGCATCTATCATCTGGGCATCTGCCCCTCCAACCTGATTATTGGGGCGGACGGCAAGATGCGCCTGCGCGGTTTTTATCTGCCGGAGGCGCGCTTCGCCAGCACAGACCTCACCCCTTCCCTGCCGGAAGGCTATGCCGCCCCGGAGCAGTACTCCTTTGAAAACGATATTACCGGCGCGACCGACGTGTATGGCCTGACCGCCACCCTGTTCCGGACGCTGACCGGGGTAACCCCGCCGGTAGGCTCCAAGCGCGCCAAAAATTCCAGCGATCTGTTTCTGTCCGCCGACGTTGCGCGGGAGCTGCCCGACCAGGTGGCGGCTGTGCTGTTTAACGGCTTGCAGATTTACGCCTCCAATCGGATTCCGTCCCTGACGGTGCTGGAAGATCAGCTGGCGACCGCGCCGGCGATTGCCGCCCTGCTCAATGACGAAGACGAGCCCCCGGCCAATCGTCCGGATAAAAAGCCCGCTTCTTCCAAAAACTATAAAACACCGCTGATTATTATAGCGGTGGTCTTTGTGGTGTTGGTTTTACTGGGCGGGGCCGCGCTTTTGTGGATTTTCTCCGGGAAGGATACGCCGCCTCCGGATAACACGCCCTCCTCCTCCACATCGGACGACAGCCTGTCCCAGCCGCAGGGAGATGTGTTTGCGATTCCCTCGCTGGTGGGCGAAAACTATTTTGAAGTGCGAAACGGCGTGTTTAACGGCGACATGAAAGTCGAAGTCGACTACATGAAATACAGCAAAAAAAAGCGCGGCACCATCCTGTCTCAATCTCCCGACCCGGATACGCAGCTGCCCGCGGAATCCGTTATCAAGGTCGTTATCAGCGCCGGTTCCGAGGATATTGAAGTGCCCGACGTTTCCGGCTGGAAAGCGGCACACGCGAAAAAGTATTTGGAAGCGTTGGGCTTTGAAGTCGATACCGTAAAAGTCACCGGCTCCAAGGTCAACCGCGGCTATGTGGAAAAGAGTTCACCCGAGGCCGGCAGCGTGGGCAAAGAGGGCGATGTGATTACTCTGCGGGTTAGCACGCAGGATACCACGACCACTACGAAAACCACAACCACCACCCAGACGAAATCGACAACCTCCACGACGGATGAGACCGTTCCTATTTGGGACCCCACCAAAACCGAGCCCACCACGACCACTACGACCAATACGGCTACTTCAGGCGGGACCACTTCGCCTTCCCGGCGGGAGGATTGACCGAGGCTCTTGTAACGCTCCAAAGACCGTCATCGCTCCCTGATGACGGTCTTTGGTTTTGGCTTTCCGACCCGCCCGTCGCATTTTGCATGATCTTGACAGAAAGCGTCAATACTGATACAATGAAGCAGTATGTACATCCAGTTTACTGGATGAAAACTATTTGTGGAGGGATTCGCCATATGGGCGTCGGCCATAAATTGTCCGTCTTAAAGAAGAAGCTGCGGCAATTCAACAAAAATTCGCGGGCGCGAATGAAGTATCTGAAATACTATCGTGATCTCCCGATCCAGCCGCACGACATTCTGGTAGACTCCCAGCACGGAGATGAGTTAAAGGGCAATCTATTTTATATATTGAGGGAACTGACCAGCAATCCCGCTTATGCCGCGTATACGGTTTATGTGGCTGTAAAACCATCCAAAAAGAGCTATTTTGAAATGCTTTTACAGGAAAACGAGATAGAAAATGCTGTGCTTCTGCCTTTGAATACCAAACAGTATTATCGGGTGGCCGCGTCAGCAAAATTTTTAATAAACGACACGTCCTTCCTCTCCTTTTTTATAAAAAAAGAGGGACAGGTATATTTAAACACATGGCACGGCACCCCGCTTAAGACGCTGGGCAAACAAGTCCGCAAGGAACCGCATACAATCGGCAACGTTCAGCGAAACCTGCAAATGGCGGATTATTTGCTGTTTCCCAATGACTTTACGTTTGAGCATATTGTTGAGGATTATATGCTCGAGGATATTTGTGACGCCACGGTTCTTATGGGCGGCTATCCCCGTAATACCGCATTTTTCGACACGGCGGAAGCCGAAACCATCCGGCTCCAGGAGGAACTCGACGGCAAGACGGTTTATGTGTATATGCCTACCTGGCGCGGCGTCGTGGGTCGGTCCGATCAAAAAGCCAGCACCTATCTGCAATACTTTTTATATGAAATCGACAAGCGGCTTAAATCTAATGAAATTCTGTACGTTAATCTGCATCCGCTGGCCCGGAAAAATATCAATTTCCAAACATTTAGCAGGGTGCGGCAGATTCCGCCCCAGTATGAAACCTACGAATTTTTAAACGTGGCCGATTGTCTGGTGACCGATTATTCCAGTGTCTTTTTTGATTTTGCCATTACCGGCAAAAAGATTGTTCTATTTACCTATGATGAAAAAGAATATCTGACAGACCGGGGTCTGTATATGCCCCTGAAAGACCTGCCATTCCCGAAAGCCAGCAACGTGGACGAGCTTCTGAAAGAGCTGTGGTCCCCCAAGGAATACGACGATGCGGAGTTTGTCCGCACTTACTGTGCCTATGAGGCGGCGGATGCAACCCGCCTTCTGTGCGAACGGGTCATTTTGGATAAGCAGGGCCTGATGGAAGAGCGTAAAATTTCTAAAAACGGGAAAGATAATGTCCTGATCTATGTGGGAAATCTGGCCAAGAACGGCATTACCACTTCCATGCAAAATCTGTTGACTCACATCGATTTGTCAAAGCACAACTACTTTATCACCTTTGACGCCCGTAAAATACAGGAAAACCGGGATATTCTGTTTACTCTGCCGCCAAAGGTGCGGTATCTATCCTGTATGGGCGAAATGAACATGTCCTTTTGGCAGAAGACGTTTTACATTTTATATGCGAAAGGCTGGGCGCCTTTCTGGATGTTCTGGCCTATTGTCAAAAGCGCTTTCCCCTATGAACTAAAGCGGCGCTATGGTAAAATTCCCTTTTCCACGGTTATACAGTTTAATGGTTACGAACATGAAAAAATTCTTATGTATGCACAGGCTGAGTGTAACAGTGTCATCTATGTGCATAACGATATGGTCAATGAAATTAAGACCCGCGGTATCCAGCGAAAACCTGTTTTAAAGTATGCTTACACACATTATGATAAACTGGCTGTTGTTTCGGAGGATATCATGCCGCCCACGAAAACCTTTACCAACGGGCGGGACGACCACTTTTTCCTTGCCAAAAACATTATTCATTACCGTGATATTCTGCAAAAGGCCACCAAGCCTTTTGTGCTGGATTCGGATACCGTTGTAACACCTGACCGCCAGCAGTTACAGCCGATATTGGAAAACGACAGCAAAAAATTTATTACGATCGGCCGTTTTTCCCCAGAAAAGGGCCACCTGCGCTTGATCGATGCGTTTAACCGCGTCTGGGCGGATCATCCGGACACGTATCTGGTTATTTTGGGCGGACATGGTGTGCTGTACGAAACCACCTTGGAACATGCCGCCTCGCTGCCCTGCCACGAACACGTCATCGTTATTCGCTCCATGAGCAATCCGTATATTGTGCTGACACGTTGCGATTATTTTGTGTTGTCGTCTCTCTATGAAGGCTTTGGCATTGTTATCGCCGAAGCGGACATTCTCGGCAAGCCGGTCATTTCCACCAACATCAACGGCCCTCGCGGCTTTATGCAGCGGTATGGCGGTAAGCTGGTCGAGGATTCGGAGGAAGGGCTGTACCAGGGCATGTTGGAGGAGCTTCGCGGACATGTTCAACCGATGCATGTTGATTTTGAGGAATACAACCAGGAAGCCGTCGATCAGTTTTACCGACTGCTTGAGTAATTAAGGGAGATTACCGATTATGAAACGCGTTTTAACCTATGGCACGTTTGATTTGCTGCATTATGGGCACATTCGCCTGCTGAAACGGGCAAAGGAGCTTGGCGATTACTTGATTGTCGCGTTATCCACCGATGAATTCAACGCCCTCAAACACAAAAAGGCGTTTCACAATTTTGAGACCCGCAAGATGATGCTGGAGGCTATCCGGTATGTGGATTTGGTCATCCCTGAGGAAACCTGGGAACAGAAGCTGGACGATATTAAAAAATACTATGTGGATATTGTCGTTATGGGCAGCGACTGGGCGGACAGCGATAAATTCGATTATTTAAAAGATCACTGCGATCTGGTTTTTCTGGACCGTACCGAAGGGGTCTCCACCACCCAGATCAAACAGGCTCTGGGCCGTACGGACGAATGATACCTGATTTACAAATTATAAAAATACGATCCTGAGGGATACGAAAAAAGCCGTACGGAATGTTCCGTACGGCTTTTTTCTGTTATAGTTTAATAAAAATTTTATTATACGGGCCTTTTATGACGCTTTGTCCCTTCACGGTATTATTCGTTTTTATTCTTCCACTATATATGGCTCAACCCGGCTTAATAAGCGCAGCCCGAGCGTCACGGTCATTTTCAGACCGTCAGGAACATATTCCTCGCTTTCAACGGCGCCTTCTTCCCGGCACGCCTGGGCCAGTCCGCCTTCGCTGAAGGGGAGCAGGAGGGTGACCCGCCTGCGATCCGGGGGCAGCGCCTGCGCGACCGCCTCCAGCAGGGATTCCAGCCCCATCCCTGTCAACGCGCTGATAGCCACACCGCCGGGCGCCCCATCCGGCATAGGGGCGGCATCGCATTTATTCCACACGGTCAGGATCGGCTGGTCGGTACACCCCAACTCCCGGAGCAGGGATACCGTCACGTCACGCTGTTCCAGAACCTCGGAATCCGAAGCGTCACACACGTTTATGAGCACATCCGCCGCTATCGCTTCCTCCAGAGTGGATTTGAACGCCTGCACCAGTTGGTGCGGGAGCCGTCGCACAAAACCGACGGTGTCCATCAGCAGCACCTGCCGTCCATCGGGCAGCCGCAAAGCCCGCGCCGTCGGGTCCAACGTGGCAAACAGCTTATCCTCTGCCAGCACACCGGCATCTGTCAGCGTATTCAGCAGGGTGGATTTGCCCGCGTTGGTATAACCGACCAGGGCCACCGACCGCACCCCTTCTTTTCGCCGCCGTTCCCGACGACCAGCACGGCGGCGTTCCACCTCATCAAGCTGCTGTTTCAGGGCGGCGATACGCCGCCGAATATGTCGGCGGTCGCTCTCCAGCTTGGTCTCACCGGGCCCTCTGGTCCCGATACCGCCGCCCAATCGCGATAAAGCCGCCCCTTGTCCAGCCAACCGGGGCAGCCGGTATTGCAGCTGTGCCAGCTCTACCTGCAGCCGGCCCTCAGCCGATTGCGCGCGGCCGGCAAAAATATCCAGGATAAGCGCCGTCCGGTCAATTACACGGCAGGGCAACGCTTCCTCCAGATTCCGATGTTGGGTTGCTGTCAATTCCTCATCAAAAATAACCAAATCCACTTCATTAGCGGAACAGAATGCCGCCAGTTCCTCCAGCCGGCCGCTACCGATGGCCGTCGCCTTATCCATCGACTCGCGTTTCTGCGTCATGGTGCCGATAACCTGCGCGCCGGCGGTCTGCGTCAGTTCTTCCAGCTCCCGCAGCGAGCTTTCCACGTCAAATTCGCCGGTATCCACCGACACCAGCACCGCCTGTTCCACGGTTTCTTGATTCTCGTATAGCTCCACTCATTCAGCCTCCCTTTGTGCCTATATTTTAGTATACCACGCCTGATCGTTTTGTCCATAGAAACGGTTGCCATTTTAGCGGAACACGTGGTATAATAGTCTCAAAAGCAAAGCTTTTGAGACATTGGCTTCTGCAAAATGTATGATATATTAACGGTAAATCGATTTTCGGGAAGGATGGACCGTCATGACCTTGCAGGATAAAATCCTGGCCTATAAACAAGCCCATAACGCAATCATCGCTGCGCATACCTATCAAATGCCGTCTATTCAGGACGCTGCCGATATTGTGGGCGACAGCTTCGCGCTGGCGCAAAAGGCAGCCGCCTCGCCGGCGGACACCGTGATTCTGTGCGGCGTACGATTTATGGCGGAAGGCGTTAAAATTCTGGCTCCGGAAAAGCGGGTCATTTTGGCGGAACCGGACGCGGACTGCCCGATGGCCCGCCAAATCGAGCCGGCGCGCGTTGCGGCGTTTCGTGAGGCACATCCCGATTGGGCGGTGGTTGCATACATCAATACCACAGCGGAGCTGAAAGCCGTCTGTGATGTCTGTGTCACTTCATCGTCGGCGGTAAAAATTGTCAAGCGGCTTCCTCAGCACCATATTTTATTTATTCCAGATCAAAACCTGGGCGATTATGTACGCCGCATGGTACCGGACAAGGAAATTGTTACTTGGGACGGCTACTGCCCTGTACACCAAGCTATTACGGCGGAAGATATCCTACAGGCACGCCGGCAATGGCCGCAAGCAAAAGTGGCCATTCATCCCGAATGTGTTCCTGAGGCCGTCGCTCTGGCAGATATGGCCGGTTCCACAGCGGCCATCATCGATTACATTGCCGGCGGCACGGATGAAGTCATCGTCGTCACAGAACGCGGCGTTGTTGACAAGCTGGATACGCAGTATCCGGGCCGGCTGCATCAGCTCAGGCAGGAGGCGCTGACCTGTCTCGACATGAAACGCACCACCATGGCCAGCCTGGAAGCCGTAATCGACGGCAGGGGCGGCGAGGAGATCCACATGGACACGGCACTGATGGACGCCGCGCGTAGCAGCCTGGAAAACATGATGGATTTGGGACGATGAGAAGGGGAAACCATGAACGATTTTGACGTGCTGATCGCCGGCAGCGGAGTCGCCGGCCTCTATGCGGCGCTGAATTTCGCGCCCGATGTACGGGTGCTGGTCCTGTCCAAACGCGATTCCACCCTTTGCAACAGCTTTCTGGCTCAGGGTGGCGTCGCCGCTGTGGTGGATAAGGAACACGACGACTACCGCCTGCATATAGCGGATACACTAATCGCCGGCGGTTATAAGAACGACCTGCGCTCGCTCGAAATTCTGGTCAACGAAGGCCCGGAAGACGTACTGCGGCTAATGAAGGAATTGGGCGTGGATTTTGATAAGGATGAGACTCAACATATTTCCATGACGCTGGAAGGCGGCCATTCGCGGCGGCGGATTCTGCATCACAAGGACTCCACAGGCCGTGAGATTACGGAAAAATTGTTGGCCGCGGTGAAGCGGCGGAGCAATGTGACGATATGGGATTGGTCGCAGCTCATTTCACTGACACCGGCGCCGGGCGGTTTTTGGGCCGGACTGCTGAAAAATGACACCTATGAGGCACTTACCTGCTCCTATTGCATCCTGTGTACCGGCGGAATTGGCCGGGTCTATCCCTATACAACCAATTCCGCCATCGCCACCGGCGACGGCATTACCTTGGCCTATGAGCTGGGAGCACGGATTAAAAACCTACGGCTGGTACAATTTCATCCCACTGCTTTTGCGGCAGCGGCTGGCCGGGAACGGTTTCTTATATCTGAAGCGGTACGCGGTGAAGGGGCTTTGCTGCTGAATCATGCCGGAGAACGCTTTATGCCCCGTTATGACGAACGCGGCGAGCTGGCGCCACGGGACGTGGTATCCCGCTGCATTATGAAAGAAGCGGCCCGCACCGGCAGCGAGAATTTTTACTTGGATATTACCGCCCGCGGCCCCGCGTTTATCAAGGACCGGTTTCCCATGATCTACAGCCGCTGCCTGGAAGAGGGCGTAGACATTACCAAGGAACGTATCCCCGTTTTTCCTTGTCAGCACTATTTGATGGGTGGCATCGATGTTAATGTGTACGGAGATACCACGGTTGACCGGCTTTATGCCGCCGGAGAATGTTCCCATACCGGCGTACATGGATTAAACCGCCTGGCCAGCAACTCTTTGCTGGAGGCGTTGGTATTTTCCCGCCGCTGTACATACGATATCAGCCGCCGGTTGCGGCATGAATCAAGCGGGGTTGATACGCCCCAACCGGCTATACCGTCGGGCTCGCGCCCAATGGAACCCGGCTATCGCACGGAAATCCGTGAGATCATGCAAAAGGCCTGGTTTGTCCTTCCGGATTACGATGCAGTAAAGCAAGGCCTGTCTCGTGCGGAGGACATCCTGCGCACCCTGCAAAACGGGCACTACGCGGTGACCACCGATTATATGGAGGCCAAAAGTCTGGCTACTATCTGCGTCATCATATTGCGTGAGGTAATGGCCTCCCGCCAACAGAAAGGGGACTAAATTATGCTGCCGCAATTTTATATTGACCGGCTAATTGAAACCGCCTTGAGCGAAGATATTACCTATATCGATACCACCACGGACCTGATGATCTCCCCGGAGGCACGCACCACGGCCCGTTTCGTTGCCAAAGCGGACGGTATCCTGTGTGGGCTCGATGTTGCGCTGCGGGTATTCCGGTTATTGGACGACACCATGACCGCTGCCATTCACATAGCCGAAGGTTCCGTGGTGCACAAAGGGGATTTGATTGCGGAATTTGAGGGCAATACGCAGGCTCTTTTAAAAGGAGAGCGCACAGCGCTAAACCTTCTGCAGCACATGTCCGGTGTGGCTACCGCTACCCATCAGGCGTCAGAACTGGTTGCCGGCACTAAAGCGGCCATAACCGATACCCGAAAGACGCTTCCGGGCATGCGGGCATTGCAGAAATACGCGGTTGTTGTAGGCGGGGGTAAAAATCACCGCTTTAATCTATCTGATGCGGCCATGCTCAAGGATAATCATATCGATGCTGCCGGAGGGATCCCACAGGCCGTTGCGCTTATTCGGGAGAAACTGGGACATATGGTAAAATTGGAAGTGGAAACCCGCAACCTGGACGAAGTGAAACAGGCGCTGACCGCTGGGGCCGATGTCATAATGCTTGACAATATGTCCTGTGAGGAGATGCGCGAGGCCGTACAATTTGTTAATGGTCGTGTGCCGCTGGAAGCCAGCGGCGGTATTACGGCCCAAACGCTACGTGCCGTAGCGGAAACCGGCGTCGATATTATATCCATTGGTGCTTTAACCCACTCCGTGACAGCCCTGGACATTTCTATGCGCATTGATAAATAAGAATAAATAAAACGATGTTGGTTGCTGTGCCGGCATCGTTTTTTATTTATTTTTGCATAACCAGTGTTTTCGATATTAAATTTACAGGGCTGCTATAAAGCCTTCATACAATCTTCACATAGGGCTTTTATACTTTTCTTGTCGATAAAGGTTTTTCCTTTACTGACTATCCAGCCGTAAAACATACGGTTGGATTCTTCCTCTTTTTTCTCTTCCTCTTGAAAGGCGCAGACGGTACGCGCGGAGGGTCAGTTTTTCATTGGCCTTTCATGTCATTTTGACATACACCCGTCTGCGTTTTTTCTTTTGCCCTATGAATCCAACCGGGATACGGTTTTAGCAGGCATACTCATTTTTATTTTATCATCCTAAAATAAAAGGAGCCCCCGAAAAGGATACCTTTTCGGGGGCTTTCTATTTCATTTGATCTTCATGCAGACGGAATCCAGATTATTTCGCCTCAACCGGGAAAGACGCAATCTTCTTGGTCGCAAACTGCAGAATCAACAGAGCGTCGGTAGCCGTTACTCCATCTTTTCCATCTACATCCGCAGCCAGTGTCTGTTCCGCACTCAGGGTAATCTTTTGAGTTGAAGCCTGCAGAACCAGCAGAGCGTCCTCAGCTGTCACGCCGTCTTTGCCGTTGACATTACCATAGTCGACATCCGGCTCAACCGGTTTCTTTTCCAGAGCATCCATAGCCTCGTTCAGCGCATCCAAGGCCTCGTTCACTTTCGCCTGCGTCGCCGCTGCGTCGTTCGCCACTTTCTTCGCTTCCGTCAGAGCTGTGTTCAAGTCGGCCACAGTCTCGTCCGTGTACAGCGTAGTATCAATGTCTTCCGCCTCCGCAATCGCGTCATTAAGCAGGGATTTGTCAACGCTGGGCTCCTCGCCGGTCGGGCGGTCAGACATGACAACAATATTCCGCACCGTCATTTTTACGCCAGTATCCTTGTTCCAGTTGATGTCTTCATCCGGGTTGGTGGCATAATTATGGGTGTCGTTGTACATGAACATGTCGAACTGCGTCAGTTTACCAGCTTCCAGCACTTCCACCGGCAGTTCCTGCGTAATGGTCATCCATTCACCAGGCTTCGTGTAGCTGGTCATAACGCTGTCTTTGCTGCAGTCCATCTTGGCAATATCCACGCCGTTATCATTATTCGGAACCTCTGCATACCAGGCGCGCGCTTTGCCGTTGACGACATATTTCAGCCAGTCGTTATTGCTAGGCGTCTGCGGATGCGTGCTTTCCAGCTTCACATCATAACGCACGGTAACCGTATAGTCTTTTTCCGCCGTCAGATCCACATCGGCCTTTGCCTGTACCTGGAGATAGTGATTTTCTACCTCTTTCTCTCCATCCTGGAGGGTTGCCAGGACATACGGCGTGACCTTGATCAGCTGCAGAACGCTGTTGACATCGGCAAGTCCCGTCACTGCGCGGTTGACCTCGATCTGTGTCGCGTCGGCCTTTTCGTACACATCGGTCGCGGTCTTAATCCGAGCTTTATACTCGGCAACCGATGCCGCCGTATACCGATCCAGATCCTTCACCTGTGCATCCAGCGCTTCCTTCAGCGCCGTCTTATTGACCGTAACCGCAACACCCAGCGCATCTCTCGCAGCAATCAGGGCTTCTTTCGCATTGATGATTTTCAGTACGTTTTCACCCTTGATGGCCTCTTCTGCTGCCGCGAACGCATCTTCGTAAGCCGTTACTTTCGCCTGATCCTTGCAATCCTCAACCTTGACCGACTCGGTCAGCAGAGCATTCAGCTCTTCGCGCTGCTCTTCCAGAGTTTTGTCCACTACGCGAACGTCTTCCAGTTTTACGGTGTAGGACATATTGTTCAGGGCGGCTTTGTTATTGGCAATAATCATAAAGAACCGATCCATCTCAGACCAATCAATCTTGCCGCGGGAGGTATTGTGCGTGCCATCCGGTTTCATGCCTTTGGTCACAACCGGCAGGTTGCCATCCTCGTCGGCCAGCGGAATCACCACTTCGGTGGTGCCCCAGTCTTTGATGTAATCCTTAACAGCCCAACCGTAGTTGTGCTCGCTATTGGTATCCATGCTTCCGCCGAATTCTTTCAAATCCGGGTCGTCCGCTTTGTTGGTCTGATCATTGGAACGCAGTTTAATCCAGCTGCCGGCCCCGTTAATCACACTGTCAAAAGACGCATCCCAATTGGTCGGCGTTACCGTCACTTTAAAGCGCAGCTCCAGCTTATCGGCTTTGTGCGTCGTGAAGTCAACGGTGACATCCTTATTTTCGGCATCTTTTGATTTCTTCCAGTCAACGTAAATGTTCTGATCGTTGTTAAAGGAATGAGTGGCGTTCGCATCCGGATAATTGGCCACAACATAGGTGCGGTCAACCAGTTTATCCTTAACAGCCATCAGGTCTTCATACGCCTTGTCGACCTGCGCCTGGGTAGCATTTTCATTAAAGAACACTTCCCGGGCCAATTCAATCTGCTTATAATAGTTGTTTAACGTTTCCGGGTCAAAGTCATCGCCCGCCAGTTTCACACGGATGGCCTCTTCCAGTTTGCTGCGATCCACTTTATCCGAAACCAGGAACTGCGCCGTCGCGTATTTTACCGCGCCGTTATAGGAGGCGGTAACTGCCACCGTAACGCGGCCTTCGCTGGTCACCTTGAGGGTATCGCCGTCCAGCGTCGCCGTCGCAGTCTGATCAGCCGTATTCACCAGCTTGTAGGTGTAAGTGACCGCCTGATCCTTATGCGCCGACTGGTCACAGGTCGCCAGGGTCGCTTTTGCGTCCAGCTTGTAGTTTTTGGCCTGTTCGGTCGTCAGCTTCACACTCGGGAACTCAATCGCCGTAATATCGCACGCGTCTACAAAGTTGACGGTGTAGACCACTTTTTGCTCGCCTTTAGTCAGGGTGACTGTGGTCACGCCGGGCACGGAAGTCGCTTTAACAACTTTAACGTCCACACCGGACGCCGCCGTTGCGGAAACATCCGGCACTTTGCCGTCTTTCACCGCTACATTGTAAGTTGTGGTCATCGCGTCGAAATTCTCAACATCTTTGCCCGCGACTTTCAGGCCCGTCGCCTTCAGACCGGCTTTTACCGCTACCGGATAGCTGGCCGTCATGGTTTCACCGCCGTACTGAGCGGTGACGGTAATGGTGGCAACACCAGCGTTAACCCCCGTCACCTTGCCGGTAGCGTCGACTTTCGCAACCGTTTCGTCGCTGCTCTTATACGTAATGGTGGCTTTGCTGTTATCCAGGAACATGTCGTTCTTCATGGCAATGGTGACATCGGTCGTGATCGCCGCATTCGCCTGAGCTATGTCGATGCTGACACCGCTGGGGGTCGCCGTCAGTACATTCATTTTGTCAGCCAGCGCACCCGTAACCGTTACTTTTTTGGTACCGCGGATATCTTCGCTGGAAGCACCGACTTCGATTGTATATTCGCCCGCCGGTACCACTTCTTTTTCGCCGTCCCAGAAACAGAAATCCGAAACGTCCAGATCGATGCTGACGTTTTTGCTTTCGCCCTTCGCCAGGTCGACTTTCGCGAAGCCTTTGATCTGTTTAATCATGCCATCCGGCACATTGGACGCCTGCGGATATTTGACATATACCTGCACCACTTCAGAGCCGTCCATCTGTCCTGCGTTCTTAATGGTCGCCGTCACCGTCAGTTTGCCGTTGGCGTCCACCGTAGAAGTATTGACATTGACATTGGAATATTCGTAATTGGTATAACTCAGGCCATAGCCAAACGCGTATTCTTTATCCGCCGTGGAATACTGATAGGTCCAGCCGCCATGGGAATACTCTTTTTCGTCTTTGCCATAGGCCTTGTTCATGCCATACTGACGAATGCCCGGGATCTGATCCTCATCCGCAAACCAGGTAAAGGTCAGCTTGCCGGAGGGGTTGACTTCACCAAAGATCTGGTTGGCCATGCCCACGCCCTGGCTCTGTCCGTTCTGCGTGCTCCACAGAATGGCTTTAACATCGTTTTTGAATTCTTTGAGTTCGACCATGTTGGAGGTCTGCAGGTACAGGACCGTATTCGCATTCAGTTTGCCGACGTTGCTGATGATGGCGTTCTGATTGCGGGTCAGAACCAGTTCCTCACGGTCATGGCCTTCGGATGAATCGGCGTGCGTATCGCTGCCAAGAACGATGACGGCGTCAGCCGCTTTAATCAGTTCCTGATCCTCGGCTTTGATGGCGCCGTTTTCGCCAAAAGAGGTCACTTTGTCCAGTTTAACATTTTTGTTGTGGGTAAACAGATAGTCGCTGATACCATCGTACATGGAGATCAGGTTCTTTTTCTGGGGCTTTCCGGAATAGTTACCCAGATCGCACACCTCAACCTGATCGCCGACAACAACGACCTTCGTCAGTTTGCTGGCGTCTAGCGGCAGAATGCCGTCGTTCTTAAGAAGCACAACCGATTTATTGGCCGCTTCATCCGCCAGAGCCCGATGCTCCTCGCTCTCTACCGCGTTGGCAAAGCTGTAGGCATCGCTGCGGTATTCGACTTTTTCATCCGGATCAAACTCACCGAGTTTGAAACGGGACAGCAGGCTGTTGTACACGTTTATTTCAATCTGGGACTCCGTTACAAGACCCTGGTTGTACGCTTTTTTCGCATTGGAGGGATACACTTCACCGCAATCCATGTCGCAGCCAGCCATCATAGCCAGCGCAACGGAACCCTCTTTGGTGACAACGCCGTCCGCGTCGACATAAGCGGAGAGCTCTTTACCCGGAGCCAGCGTAATGTTATCCATGGTGGGTTTCCAGTTCTGCGAATCCTTCAGGTTACCGATAGCGCCGCAGTCCGACGTTACAAACCCGGTAAATCCGAATGTTTTGCGGAGCAGAGTCATCAGCTGGAAGGTATTACCCGAGCTGGGCGTGTTGTTGACCGCATTATAAGCGCTCATCAGCGACGCCACTTCGGTATTCTCCACCACATAGCGGAAGACCTTGGTGTAATAATCGCGGATGTCCGCTTCGCTCGTATCGGAGGAAGTAGAGCCGCGGCCATTTTCGTGGTTGTTCAGGGCATAGTGCTTGATCGTCGCAACGGTCTTCAAATAACCGCCGTTTTCATCCGCATCGCCCTGCATGCCGTCGACAAACGCGCTGGCCAGCATACCGGCTACAAAGGCGTCCTCGCCATAGGCTTCCGTCGTACGGCCCCACAGCGGCGACCGGTCCAGGTTGATGGTGGGGCACCAATAGGTCAGGCCCCGGCCGCGACCGCCAAGTTCGGCTGGCTGATTATGGCCCCGGCATTCATCGGCAATGGCGCTGGCCACTTCTTCAATAAACGCGGTATCCCACGTCTGAGCCATGCTCAGCGGCTGCGGGAAGGACGTGCCTTCGCCGGTACCGTTCTGGATGCCGTGCAGCGCCTCATTCCAGTAATCGTATTTTGCAAGGCCCAGGCGCGGCACCGCCGCCGCCGTCCGGCCAAGCTGCGAAATTTTTTCATCCAATGTCAGCCGTGACACGAGGTCGGCCGCGCGTTCCTCGAAAGTCAAGGCTGTGTCCATAAATGGATACTGCGGTTTGGCTTCCACCTGCTCGGCTTTTGCGGGCGTAAACACGCTAAAGCTCGTTACGGTGAGAACCGCAGCAGCCGCCATGGAAAGAACCCTCTTGGCATACTGTCCTTTTGCTCCCATACTTCATTCTCCTTTTCCAATTTCCACGTTTCCAAGATGGAAATGTCAGTCCTATAGACAGTTTCATTGTAACAAATCGCTTGTCCGTTTTCAAGAAAATTCATTCGGCGAAACCTCTAAACATTCTACATGGGCTATGTGCTATTTCACCTATTTTCCGTTATTTACAGTCGTTTTTTGATGTTTAATACTGCTTTACTGCGCAAAGATTGCTGTAAACATATGTTCTGCTGCGCTTGGTCCCCCGTCAAAGGACGGGGGACGCACCTTAGCCGCGACGGATCACGTCCACACCCATATACGGTCTCAGCACCTCGGGCACGGTCACAGACCCGTCCCCGTTCTGGTAGTTCTCCATAATGGCCGCTACCGTGCGGCCGACCGCTACACCGGAACCATTGAGCGTATGCACCAGACGCGCTTTTTCTTTGGGGCCGTTCTTAAAGCGGATGGCCGCGCGGCGGGCCTGGTAGTCTTCAAAATTAGAACAACTGGAAATTTCCACATAACGGCCATAGGAGGGCATCCACACTTCGATGTCATAGGTCTTGGCGCTGGAAAACCCGAGGTCGCCGGTAGACAAAGTCACTACGCGATAGGGCAGGCCCAGAAGCTGCAATACTTTTTCCGCATCCCGCGTCAGTTTTTCCAGCTCTTCGTAGCTGGTATCCGGGTCTACAAATTTTACCAGTTCCACTTTATTAAACTGATGCTGGCGGATCAGTCCGCGGGTATCGCGTCCAGCTGAACCCGCTTCGGCACGAAAGCAAGCGGAATAGGCACAATATTTAAGGGGGAGTTGACTGCCGTCGAGAATTTCATCCCGGTGCATGTTGGTAACCGGCACCTCAGCGGTGGGGATTAAAAAGTAATCCTCGTTTGCCAGTTTAAATGCGTCTTCTTCAAACTTCGGCAGCTGGCCGGTTCCCGTCATGGAGGCACGGTTGACCATAAATGGCGGCAGAATTTCGGTGTATCCATTCTGCGTATGGGTATTTAGGAAAAAATTGATAATCGCCCGTTCCAGCCGCGCACCCAGCCCTTTATAGAAATGGAAACGCGCCCCGGTTACCTTGGCCGCCGTTTCCGGATCCAGTATCCCAAGCCGGGCACCCAGGTCCCAATGCGGCTGCGGCTCAAAATCGAAGCTCGTCGGCTCACCCCAGTGCCGCATATCCTGATTTTCCTTATCGTCCTTGCCATAAGGAACGCTTTCATGCGGAATATTGGGAATGGAAAGCAATATATTCCGCTGCTCCGTCTCCAGTCCCGCAATCTGTCCGTCCAGCCCTTTGACTTCCTCGGACAGCCGTTTCATACGCTCCATAATGGCGGAAATGTCGCCGCCCTCTTTTTTGATCTGGGGAATGGTTTTGCTGGCCTGGTTCTGCTCGGCTTTCAGCGCGTCCGCCTGGGTGCTGAGCTCTCGGCGCTGGGCATCGATGGCCAGAACACGGTCCACCTCCGCATCCATGTCCTTGTTACGGCTGCGCATGGCCTCTTTGACCCGTTCCGGTTCCGTCCGGACCACTTTTATATCCAACATATATCGTTCTTTCCTTTCTCTTTATATGTCTAGTCAGCCAACCGCCGGGCGGCCATATAACCGGTTGGCCAGCTCCTGCAAATCCTCTTGGCTGTAAAATTCCAGTTGCAGGGTACCCGCTCCTTTGGCGTTCTTCTGCACTTTTACCTTGCGGCCCAACTGTTCCTTCAGCGCCAGTTCCACTTCGCTGTAAAAACTATCGCCGGTGAACAGCTTGTCCGCTGTTTCACGTGAAACAACCCGACGGGACCCCGCCTCTTTGGCGCGTTTCTCCAGCTCCCGCACCGATAAGCGTTCCTCCTCTGCCTTGATAGCCATGGCTTCCTGCTGTTCCGGTGTGGGAAATGCCAGCAGCGCCCGTGCGTGACCCGCCGACAACCGGCCGGCCAGCACCATCTCCGCTACCGTATCCGGCAGGTTGAGCAGCCGCAGGGCGTTGGCGACGGCTGGCCGCGATTTATTGACCACCCTGGCTGTTTCCTCCTGTGTCAGCCCGTATCCATCCATCAGTGATTGGTAGCCGCGGGCCTCTTCCATGGGATTTAGATCTTCCCGCTGCAGATTTTCAATCATCGCCAGTTCCGCAGCCTCTTGGTCTCCCATTTCCCGAATCACCACCGGCGCTTCGGTCAGTCCGGCCATACGAGCCGCGCGCCAGCGCCGCTCACCCGCGACCAACTGATAGCCGCCGACGGCCAACGGCCGCACTAACAGCGGTTGAATGATGCCGTGCTGGGCAATGGAATCGGACAGTTCCGCCAGCGCCGCTTCATCGAACTGCTTACGCGGCTGCTCCCGGTTGGGCTCTATCTCAGACAGTCTTACGGTGATAATCTGGCCCTCATCCGCCGTATTTTCTTTAAACAGGGCCTCAAGCCCTTTTCCAAGGCCGCCTTTTGGTGCCGCCATATCCGCCCCTCCTTACTTTTTCTTCAGTATTTCATCCGCCAGCTTGCGGTAAGCCCGCGCACCTTTGGAAGCATGGTCATAATAATTGATCGGCTGCCCAAAGCTGGGGGCTTCCGACAGCCGCACCGTGCGGGGGATCACCGTGGAAAACACTTTGCGGGGATAATATTTTTCCACTTCCCTGGTTACCTGCCGCGTCAGGTTCAGGCGTTTGTCGTACATGGTCATGACCACGCCCTCCAATTCCAGCGGTTCGTTATAAAGCCGTTTTACCTGCCGTACCGTCGTCATCAGCTGGGAAAGACCCTCCAGCGCGTAATATTCACACTGAATTGGTACCAACAGGGTATCCGCGGCGCACAGCGCGTTCAGGGTCAGCAATCCCAGGGAAGGGGGACAGTCAATCAGAATGTAATCGTACTGGTCCCGCAGTTCTGCCAGGGCGGCCTTTAACCGTCCCTCCCGCCGGGGCAGCTCCACCATTTCCACCTCAGCTCCCGCCAGGGCTATGCCGGAGGGCATCAAATCCACCCCTTCAAACGCCGTATGAAGCACGATATCCGCCGGTTTGGCGGAGCCAATCAACACATCGTAGGTGGTGACCTCCGTCTCCCGCTTGTCCACCCCCAGGCCGCTGGTCGCGTTCGCCTGCGGGTCGATGTCTACCAACAGGGCTTTCTGTTTCTTTTCTCCCAGCGCCGCAATCAAATTCACGGTGGTAGTGGTTTTGCCCACGCCGCCTTTTTGGTTGACAACGGCCATTATCTTTCCCATGGTGTTCCGCCCTTCCTAAACTTCTATCCCAGTTTAACATATTTTTTATTATAGCACACCTTCTGGTAATAGAAAAGAGGGAAACGCATTGTTTCACATGAAACAATGCGTTTCCCTCTATAATCGTTCCCTCTACCCGTTTATTCGTATGATATTCACCAAACTGTTCAATACGGCCCAGTTTTGGGGGAAAGCACGCATCAGGTTCCAATAGGAGACGCCCCGCAGCCCTTTCCCCATAGCCAGCCTCAGCTTGCCTTGGATGCTGCGGGCATCCTCAAACCAGACCACATGTTCCCGTCCTTCTGGGCCGCGGTAGTAGAAATAAGGACTTTGCGCCTCCTCATCAAACAAGATGTTGGCCCGCACCCGCTCCGCCAGCCGAACCGCTTCCAGATTGCCCAGCGATCGAGCCACGGTGACGCCTCGTTCATACGGCAGAGGCCAGTCGTACCCATAATTGGGGATTCCCATATTGATCTTTTCCCGGGGAATCGCTGTCAGGGCATAGTTTATCACCCGCTCCACATTGGGTAAGGGCGCCACCGCCATAGGCGGCCCCTCCGAATAGCCCCATTCATAGGTCATAATCAGCACCGTGTCCGCAATAGCGCCGATACGTTCATAATTATGCGCTTCATAAAGCAGGCCCGGTTGATCAGCGGAGGTTTTGGGCGCCAGATCGACATTGACAAAATAGCCCTCGGCATTGAGACGGCGAGTCGCTTCTTCAATAAACCGTATATAATTTTCCCTCACGGCCGGGTCCACGAATTCAAAATCAATATCCAGCCCTATGTAGCCTTTTTCTTTCATATTTGCCACTATATTGCCGATCAGTCGATCCTGCACGGCCGTGCTGGACAGCATGGCGGTTGCCCGTTCGGTGCTGAACTTACCGTTTTCAGTAATGGTGGACAGCAGCATGACCGGCCCGACGCCAAACTGCTCCGCAATGGCAATGAGTTCTTCATCGTTATCGGGAATCAGGTCGCCGCCCACCGTAAATCCGTAGCCGAAAATAGTGAGATAGGTGAGGTACGGCAGGGCGTTGGCGAGGATACCGCGGTTGATGAACGGATAGGCGTAGCCGGTGACGGCCAGCGTCCCCTCTTTTGCACCTTCAAAGGCCAGCGCCAGCGTCTGGCCAGGGTACAGCCGGCCGGTGACAAGTCCCACGTTATTCTGCACCAGCGTGAGGGCGGGGACCCCGGTCTGCGCCGCGATGGACTCCAGCGTGTCGCCTGGCTGCACGGTATAGGTTTGAGTGGGAATCAAAACGACCAGAGCCTGCCCCTCGACCAGAGCGTTGGGATTGAGAATACCGTTGTCCGCGATCAGCCGCTGTACGGATACATTATAAAGCTCCGCGATCTGGCGCAGGTTTTCCCCGGCCTGCACGACATGGATGGTCATACGCAACACCTCGTCTGTTTATTCCTGTACAGGTTTATATATATGTAGTAGAAAGGCCCCGCATGACGATAAAAAAGCCCGGACAAGTCCGGGCTGGTTTTGTGACGCTATGTGGGACGGCCTACCGGCACGCCTGATAGAGCAGTAGTTCCAGCAGAGCTGACAGCATCGCGCCGCTTGTGATACGTTCTCCCTGCCATGCTTCCCCGTCAGGAGTCACACGTATGGCCTGCAACACCGCCACACGGCAATGCCGTTCCGGCTGAACACGAACCGTATAGTGCAAATCGTTTACCTTCATTGGAACATCGTAACTACAGTCCAAAGGGCGGGAAGGGGACTTGTCTGTAAGGGTTTGTACCAATTGCTCGTATCTGGCCTGCTTTACTTGTCGTATAAACATAGTGGACTTCATCCTTTCCTTTACTCTTGTCCATGCAGCATGGACAAGAGTAAGAATACCACACTTTCTCCGCCACGGGCATTTTTAGACCAACTTGTTCTAATAAAAAAAGCAGCCGCGTAAACGGCTGCTTTTCTTCTTTATTTATGCGAGGCAAACCCCAGTCCCCGCACCTCGTCGGCGGAGGAGATGATGATGAACGCCTTGGGGTCGATCTCCGCCACCAGCATCCGCAGGGGATACACCTCCGACCGACTCACCGCACAGAGCAGCACCTGCCGGTCGTCACCGGTATAGGCGCCGGTGGCTTTCAGCACCGTCAGGCCCCGCTCCATTTTGGCAAAGATCGCCTTGGTGATCCTGTCCGGTTCCCTGGACATGATCAGCAGCATCTTGCCGCCGGTGCGGCCGTAAACCAGCGTATCGATCACCTCGGACGCCACATAGATCATCAAAATGGCGTACAGGGCGCTTTCCACGTCTCGGTAAGCAACGGCGGCAATGGCCACCACAATGCCGTCCACCGCCAGCATTAACCGGCCGATGGGGATGCCGCTGAATTTCTTTTCCAGCAGACGGGCCACCACGTCGCTGCCCCCGGTGGTCGCTCCCCGCATGAAAATCAGCGCCTGGCCCACGCCGGACAACAGCCCGCCGAAAATGCAGGTAAGGATCATGTTGCCTTTAAACACCGGCAAAAAGGGCACCGTTCCATCCACCAGAATAGCGGTCATGGTGGTGGCCACCAGCGTGCGGATGGTAAAATCCTTACCCAGCCGAAACCAGCTTGTAATCAGCAGCGGCAGGTTCATGGCCCAGATCATCACGCCGATGGGCAGGGAAAACAGGTAATTGAGCACCGTCGCCAGGCCCGTCACGCCGCCGGGCGCGATGTGATTGGGCGCGGTGAAAACATTGACCGACAACGCATACAGGAAGGTGCCCAGCAGATAGAGCAGGCCATCCACCGCGTTCTTTTTCAGGTTTTGCCGGTTGCCGGCCATAACGCCGCCTCCTTTTTATATGAGGCAGGCTGGTTCATCCTCTACCGCGGCCGCAAACAGCACCCGTACGCGGTCGATCCGCCCGGCCAGGTAAAGAAACCCGAACAGGGCTTCCAAACCGGTGGCCTTGTGGTAATCGTTGCCGCTGCGGGCGGTATGCGCGTTGCGTCCCCGCTTGTAGACAGCCTCTTCCTCCTCACAGAGGAGCGGCAGCAGCCGCTCCATGGCGGCGGCCTGGGCCTCGGCCCGTACCTGATGCACCGCCATGTTGTGCAGCGCCCCGTTGGGCCGGTTGGCCTCGCTGGCCAGTTTCTCCCGCACCATGAGGCTGTATACCCCGTCGCCCACAAAAGCCAGCGTCAGCGGGCTGAGCGTCCGCACGTCCACCTCTTCTGGATACAGTCTGTCCATTTTCATTCCTCTTTATTCCACAAAGTCAAATTCAAAATCATAGATACTCACGGTATCGCCCTCGGAGGCGCCCGCCTCCCGCAGTGCGTCGATCACGCCGGCGGACTGCAGCGTCCTCTCCAGATACTGCAGGCTTTCGTAATCGTCGAAGTTGATCGACCGCATCACCTGCAGCAGCCACGCTCCCTCGACAAAGAACACGTCTCCGTGCCGGGTGATATTCACCGCCCGCGTATCCGGCGGCGTTTCCGGCAGCGCTTCCGGTTCCGGCTCATACCGCTGGATGGGCGGGAGCTGCGCCAGCCGCGCGGCGCAAAAATTAACCAGCGCGTCGGTGCCGTGGGCGATGGGCGCCATGATGGGGAAGTAGGGATAGCCGCGCTCCTTCATAGCCTGCTCAAACGCCGCGAGCTGCTCGTCGCTCGCGAGATCGCATTTGTTGCCGGCCACCACCATGGGACGGGAAGCCAGCTCCGGATTAAAGGTTTTCAGTTCCCGATTGATCGTCTCAAAATCGGTGATTGGGTCACGGCCTTCGCTGCCCGCCACATCCACTACGTGCACCAGCAGGCGGCAGCGTTCCACGTGGCGCAGGAAATCGTGCCCCAGGCCCACGCCTTCGCTGGCCCCTTCGATGACGCCGGGAATGTCCGCCATCACAAAGGATGCGCCCTGTGCCACCCGCACCACGCCCAGTACCGGCGTGATGGTGGTGAAGTGGTAATTGGCAATTTGCGGTTTCGCCTCGCTCACCACCGATACCAGGGTGGACTTGCCCACATTGGGGAATCCGACCAGCCCGACGTCGGCCAGCAGCTTGAGCTCCAGCCGCAGTTCAAAGGCCTCGCCGGGCATCCCCGGTTTGGCAAAGCGGGGAGCCTGCCGGGTGGGGGTGGCAAAATGGGAATTGCCCCAGCCGCCCCGGCCGCCGCGTGCCGCCACAAACGGCTCGTCCGTTGACACGTCCGCCATCAGGCGGCCGGTTGCGTTGTCATAAATCAAGGTGCCGCGGGGCACCCGGATCACACAATCGCCGCCTTTTTTACCAAAGCAGCGTTTGGAGCCGCCATCCTCGCCGTTTCCCGCCGCGTACTTGCGTTTATAGCGAAAATCGGCCAGGGTGCTAACCCCGTCGTCGGCGACAAATATCACATTGCCGCCCACGCCGCCATCGCCGCCATCCGGCCCGCCGGACGCCACATATTTTTCGCGGTGGAACGCCACCGCCCCGTTGCCGCCGTTGCCGGCGCGCACCTGAATGGTTGCTACATCTACAAACATGGTGTCTCCTTTATCTGTCCGTATCCCGTATATAGGTCATCCGGGCGTCAAAGCAGGGGCCGTCCTCCCGGGTTCCCCGCATCCAAATGGCCGCCCCGTCGTCTGCGGCCGACAGCGTCAGCGGCTGCCCGGGCCGCGCTTCCCGGTGGTAACCGATCTCAAGACCAGTGACCCTCCGGCCATCCATGCCTCCCGGTGCGTAATCGCAGACAATATCCGCATACCGCGTGTTGTTGAGGTGCCCGTTAAAATCGATCTCCGACCACCGCACCCTATGCTCCCCGACCGGCTGCAAACCCTCCGGCAAGCGGATGCGGGCCGGATCGGGACAATGCTCCACCGTGCGGTCTTGCCCGGTAATTCCAAACCGATCAAACACCGAGGGTCGCAGCAGCTTGTGTTCCACCGGATCCACAAGCGTGAAGGCCGACACGCTTTCCACCAAGGACTCCCCCTGCGGTGTTACGACGCGGTAACACCGAAAAAACTGGGCACCCTTTGCCTGCCGGTGCCAAGTTTCCACCCGCACGGTTTCATTAAGGCGCGGCGGGCGGCGGATTTCCGTACGCAAGCGGGTGAGGACAAATACCAACCCCTCCCGCAGCAACTCCTCGCAGCCCAGGCCGCCCCCGCCGAAATGCCGCTCTCCTACTTCCTGCTGCAATTGCAGCAGTGAGGAGGGGCGCAGCGTCGCGTCCGGGCCGACCATATAGGAATCGATTTTTAGCTCCCACCCGAATTCATCGGGTATTGTGTATGCCATCGTATTTCGTCCTTCCGCCCGCCTGAAGCGGCTTTTTTATATTGCCCCTCTGGGGAACGCGTATGCGGCCGCGTCCTCACCGTGTCGATCTAATAAAAAATCCCTGCCGACTACACGGCAGGGATTTCGTCGCGCTTTTACTGCTCGACCGCGTAGACGCTGACCTTTTTCCGGTCTTTGCCCATCCGCTCGAAGCGCACTTTGCCATCCATTTTAGCGAACAGCGTATCGTCGGAACCGATACCCACGTTCTCGCCGGGATGAATGTGCGTGCCCCGCTGGCGAACCAGGATGTTGCCCGCCAGGACGAACTGCCCGTCGGCCCGTTTCACACCGAGACGTTTGGACTCGGAATCACGGCCGTTTTTGGTGGAACCCACGCCCTTTTTATGGGCAAACAGTTGAATGTTAATTTTCAGCATCGTTTACACCTCCAAATCGGTTACCTGAATGTGGTGGGGATATTGCCCCGCAAGCTGGTCCATATGCAGCCGGAACCCCTTTAAAATGTCCTGGCACCGGACGGCATCGCCCCTAGGCACCAAAACCCGCATATAGCCATCGTCCGCGTCGGCCTTCGCCGCGCAGCCGCAGACCTCGGTAATGGTGTTCGCCGCCATATAGGCCGCGGAGGATACCGCCGCGCATACCACGTCTTCGCCGGCCACGCCGGCGCCGCTGTGGCCGCGCATTTCAAACCCGGTTATCTCCGGTCCCGCCGTATGAAACACAACCCGCGTCATGGTCTTTACGCTTTGATCGCGCTGATCTGCACTTTCGTATAGGGCTGGCGATGACCCATGGCGCGTTTGCTGCCTTTTTTGGGTTTATAGGTAAACACCGCAATTTTCTTGCCCTTGCCGTTTTTGAGGACGCTAGCTTCCACCGTGGCGCCGGCTACATAGGGCGCGCCGGTTACCAGCTCTTTGTCGTTGTGCAGAGCCACCACCTTGTCAAAGGTTACGGAGGCTTGCTCTTCGGCATCCAGTTTTTCAATGAACAGAACGTCGCCGTCCTGCACCTTGTACTGTTTGCCGCCGGTTTCGATAATGGCGTACATGACACGTACCTGCCTTTTCTTCAGACTCGCTGTCGGCGGGCGGACCCTCACAAAAAGGGTCGCTTATAAAGCCCGACACATGCGGCAATGGCCATAATATCACAAAAATGCAACGCTGTCAACGGGTTTTCCCTTATTTTCCGGCCCGTGCCCGGGCTTTTTCTTCAAATCCGGCGGCTTTGATGCTATGCCGCTCATGGACGCCCTCGCCGATGACGCCCTGATCGTCCCGCGCCGTTACCCGGAAAACAAAGCGGCGTCCATCGGTTTCCACCAGTTCCGCCTCGGCGGTGACTGTCATCCCCGCCGCCGACGGCGCGCTGTGGGTGATATTGACCAGGGTACCCACCGTCGTGATTCCCTGCGGCAGATGGGGCTGGACAAGCTGCATAGAGGCATATTCCGTCATCGCAATCATATAGGGGGTCGCCAGGACGTCCACGCCGCCGCTTTTTAAGCTGCTGGCCAGCATGTCCTCTGTAATAAGCCGGCTTTCGCTATGTGTTTTTCCTATCAATTCTGTCATTCGTCTTCTATCCTTTCTAAATGTTATCCACATTTTCTTGCCCTGCCTGTGGAAAAACCGCCCGGTTGTCAGGGCTCACTTTTTATGGTATAATAGTTTCAAAAGCTTTGTTTGTGAGCCAATGGAAGAAAGGCTTACGGCGCGACGGCCCCCTTTGCGGCTCCTGCGCCGCTCTTTCTTCCGGTCTCTGCGAAATTTATGGTATACTATCCTGTGAAATCTGTCGCACCGCGTGTATGGCCGGTCGGGACAGGTATTTTCTTTTTAAGGAGGGGCTTTCTTGGCCAAACACACGTCCTCCCGCCGCATCCATTTTATTGATGAGGTGCGGGGCTTTGACCTGATTCTTATGGTGTTTTTCCATGCTTTTTATACCATGGGCTGGCTGCTGGAGTGGCCCATCGGTAAAACGCTGTATTTTTTCTTTGAACCGGCACAGCCGTTTTTTGCCGGCCTGTTTATTTTTATCTGCGGCCTTTGCTGCCACTTTTCGCACAATAACTGGCTGCGGGGCGGGGTTCTGGCGCTGGTGGCCGTCGGCATGTCGGCCTTTCTGTACTTTTTCATGCCGGATCAGATGATCTGGTTCGGTATCCTCCATCTGCTGGCGGTCTGCATCCTTCTCTACGCGCTGCTCCGGCCGCTGCTGGACCGTATACCTCCCTGGCTGGGAATCCTGCTGGCCGCGACGCTGGTCATTCTTACATGGCATCTGCCCAAATATACCAGCGTTACACACACCTACTTTGGTGTGGAGGGTATTTGGTCGATTGCGGTGCCGGAATCGCTGACCTCCAATCCCTGGCTGCATCCGCTGGGACTAGGATATATCCGCTCCGCCGATTATTTTCCGCTGCTTCCCTGGTTTTTTGTGTTCCTTGCCGGGTCCTTTGTCGGTATATGGGCCACGCGGGGAAAGTTCCCCAAATGGACCTACCGCTCACACGTACCGTTCCTGTCGACGATCGGCCGTCATACGCTGATCATCTATGTTCTTCACCAGCCGGTCATTTATGGCATCGGGATGGCCATTATCCAGGTACAGCGTTGGTTAGGGTTTGCGTAATTGAAACAGGAGGAAGCCGCGGGCTTCCTCCTTGTTTTTTCTATCGAACCGCCGCCCTATTTCCAAAGACCCGGCGCGCCGCACCGCTTTTCTCCAGGATGCCGCACAGCAGCAGACCTCCGGCCAGCGCCGTGGCGAGTTGACCGGCCCCCACCTCCAGTGCGCACAAGCCGTAAACCGTCCACGTAAAATTAAAATACACAACCGCCAATTCCGCTCCCACAATGACCGCGTTGGTCAGTACGGCGGGAACGGCAGACCAAACCGGGATGCCTTTCAGCCGGATATTCCGCAAGCCGTACGCGGCCAGCGCCGCCAAAAGAGTAGCCAGCGGACCGAGCAGCAAATCCCACGCCCCCGCCGGATTAGCACCGCTCATCAGGCCAAACAGGTTGGCGACAAAGCAGCCTACCGTCAGCCCCGGAATCGCCGCCGGGGTAAACACCGGCAGGATGGTCAGAACTTCTGAAATCCGAAACTGCACCGGTCCATAGGCAATGGGCGTCACCGCCACGGTCAGGGCTGCGTACATGGCAGCGATCAGGCCGGCCTCGGCCAAACGCCGCACGCGTTCTTTTTTTGTCATGGTTTTTTCCTCCATAGTTTTATTTTAGGTCAGGATGGTTTCGAACTGACCGGACTGACATGGCTTCGCCATCTCCGCCGGGGATTATTGTATAGCCGCCGTCCCGGTTTGTCAAGCTCTGTTCTTTTTGCCATATCACCGTAAGACAGGAGTTTGCGTTCCCGTCATTTCACAACCGTTGATCACGTTTTTCTCGGCAGTTCCCGGCCTATTGGCTTCTGTGTTGATACAGGCGCGGTATTGGCCGCCGGTTGACGTAAAAAACACCACCCTGTGGGTGGTGTTTTTTATTACAAATCTATACGCCCGTACAGCGTTGCGGTCGATTCTGTTTCCGATTCCGTTTTAATCGGCGTTGCCCCGTCCGCTGTCGGCAGCGGATTGGAGCGGGGGATGAATTCCCTCACCTGACGGGGAGGGCGCTGCGGCATGACATCGCTGCCGCTTTTTTCCCGGGACGGCCGTTCCGGGCGGGCGGGACGGCTGCCGTCTTTCGGGCCGTTGCCGCCGTTTTTGCGGCGACCAGCCGGACGCTGTTTATTTTTCATCGGGTTATCGTCCGAAGGGCCGATCACCACATGGCGATTCGGTTCGCTGCCCACACTCCAGGAGGTGGCGCCCTCTACATCCTGTACCGCGGTATGGACAATGCGGCGTTCGTAGGGGTTCATTGCTTCAAGTGAATGCCGGCGTCCGGTTTTTGCCGCCTGTTTCGCCATTTTATGAGCCAGCTCCACCAGAGATTTTTTGCGTTTTTCCCGGTAATTGCCCACATCAATGGTCACCCGGTAATAGTCATCCTCAACGCGGTTGGCTACCAGCCCCACCAAATACTGGAGGGCGTCCAGCGTATCGCCCCGCCGCCCGATGATAAAGCCAAGGTTATCCCCGTCCACGCTCAGGGTACAGCTGCCTTCCTCTTCCTGCAGCGCGATGGCCGGGTTGGTCAACCCCATATCGGTCAGTATGGTTTCCAGATACTGCTGGGCAGCCTGTGCCGCCGTTCGTTTTTCCACTTCTTCGTAATACGCCCGGATCTGCGCATTGGCTCCTCCAAAGAGGCCCAATGTTTTTTTCTGCGGTTCCTGCAGCACATCATACTGCAATGCGTCGGCCGGCCGCCCCAGCTGTCCCGCGGCAAGCTGCAGCGCCTCCTCAATGGTTGCGGCTTCCGTAATACATTCCTTCAGCACAATGTTTCATCCTTTCTGTCGCGGTTACGCGTCCGCGTTCGTTTCAGCTTCATGCCCGGCCGGCGGCTCTGTCGGTTCTGTCACGGCTTCCGTCTCCTCAGTGGGCGTCTCCTCCGGCTTTGGTGCTTTGACCGGTTTGCCCTTGCTGCCGTTCTTTTTCTTTTTGCCGCTGCTGCCGTTTTCTTCGTTAATCATTTTCTGCAGCTCGGACTGCTCCCGTTTGCGGGCCTCCGCCAGGCGTTTTTTGTCCTCTGCTTTTTTCCGCCGCCGCTCCTCATACTCCGCTTCCGCTTGCGCCCGGATTTTGGCGGGATTATAAATCGCGTTCAATACAATGGTTTGTATAATGGCGATCAGGTTGGAACAGATCCAGTAAATGCCGACGCCTCCCGGCACCTGGAAAGTAATATACAAAGAGAACAGCGGCATGAGCGCAACCAGCATAACATTGGTACAACCCTGGCCCGGCTGTTTGCCGTTTTGCGCCTGCTTGGTGAAATACAGGGAAATCAGGCTGGAACCCATAGCCGTCAGCCAGGAGAGCAGCGGAATCAGCCACAGGATATTGATGCCTTTAAAGCCTCCCTCGCCGGGGTTTTTCAACATCGTATGCCCGAAAATGGTGAACTTCTCCGTGATGGTTTCCATTTCGCTGATGTATTGTTCCGCCGTTTTGTCTTTGCGAGCCTCTTTATCCAGCTTATTGATAGCCGCCTTGATATCCGTCTCATTTTCGTCCAGCTTGCTGAGCATTTTCAGCTCGCCGTAATATCCCTGCAGCTCATTGGCTTTAAATTTATCGGGATTGGTTTCCTCATCTTTCAGCGTTACCGCCGAAATGCTGGCGCTGATGACCTCGCTCGGCATCTGTACCAGATGGGTAAGTGGTTTGTAGATGGCGGAAATAATACCGAACAGCACCACCATTTGAATGACCATCGGCAGGCAGCCGCCCGTCATGCTGACCCCTTCTTTTTCATACAGGGCCATCTGTTTTTCCTGCAGCTTCTGTTTGTCCTGTGCGTATTTCTTCTGTATCCGTTCCAGGCGCGGCGCCAGCTTGGCGCGTTCCGCCTGTGCTTTCTGCGATTTTAAGGACAGGGGGAAAGTGGCCATGCGCACCAGCAGGGTAAAGAGAAAAATGGATACGAAATAGTTT
>OGYY01000764.1_pt1 | contig 31582 bp, 27 predicted proteins | sample 1576671 | NCBI WGS metagenome assembly OGYY01 (sample SAMEA3541593, study PRJEB24748) | human gut metagenome | biome: human gut; feature: human-associated habitat; material: faeces | place: China | collected 2012 | reverse complement strand
CGCCAGTAAGCGCCAGTGACGCTGAGCAGCTTGTACGCCTTGACGCGGCCGGTATCCGGCAGATGCGGGCCGGCGCACAGGTCGGTAAAGTCCCCTTGCCGGTAGAAAGAGATTTCCTCCTCTTCCGGCAGGTCGCTAATCAGTTCCACCTTGTAGGGTTCGTCCTTCATCAACTCCAGCGCCTCGGCGCGGGGGAGGGAGAACCGCTCGATGGGAAGGGACTCTTTAATGATTTTTTTCATCTCGGCTTCAATTTTGATGAGGTCATCGGCGGTTAGGGAATCCTCCAAATCGAAGTCGTAGTAAAACCCGTTGTTGGTGGCCGGGCCGATGGTGAGCTTGGCGGCCGGATAAAGACGCTTAACCGCCTGCGCCATGACGTGGGAAGTGGTGTGCCAATAGGCCTTTTTGCCGTCCGGGTCGTCAAACGTCAGGATTTCCAGCGCACCGTCACGGGTCAGCGGAGTGCGCAGGTCCACGACCTGTCCGTCCAGCCGCGCGGCGCAGGCCGCCCGGTATAAGCCCATGGATATATCGCGGCACAGCGCGTCGATGGTGGTGTTTTCGGTCACCTCCCGAACGTCGCCGCCTTTTAGTGTCATGTGCAGCATTTCTCAACACTCCTTTTCCTTTTAAAAATTAAAAAGCCCCGCCCCTGATAAAAGGGGCGGGGCATAACTGCCTCGCGGTTCCACCCTGATTTTACGGCCAAAAGCCGTTCTCATTGCAGCCGGTAACGGGGCCAGCCGTCGCGTCCTACCCCGCCGGCGGCGGATCGGGCGCGCGCTCCGAGGCGGTGGCCCTGACCGATGGTTTTGTGCCGTTCCAGCAACCCGGCACTCTCTGGAAAAACCAAAAACGGAGGGCGTCCTCATCAACGCTTTCTTTAAAGATAGCACGCCCTACCGGCAAAGTCAAGGGGTACTTTGTGGGAACGGGAGTCGCTTTTGTGTTTATCGCTTGCGGGGGAACATGTCCGCATGGCGGATACTTTGGGATAGGTCTTTCGCGCAGGCGCGTCTGCTGGAAACCATTGCGAAAAATCCGGATTATGCCGACAAACCGGGCGGCCGTCATAAACACGGAACAGAATAAATGAAAGCCTTGGAAAGATTTGTCTTTCCAAGGCTTTGTTTTTGCTAGGTCTGCGGGGGAGCGGGCAGCTTCCCTGCCGCCTGATAGATAAGGATTTCGAGCAGGGCGCAGAGCATGGCCGCGTCCTCGATCAGGATATACTGCGGCCGGGCGCCGCCGGCGGCGTGGCACACCTCCGTGACCTGCAACGCCACCAGCTTGCGCTGTTTACCCGGCTGCACCCGGATGATATACTCCGTACCACTTAAGGTGATCTCCATGTCGTATTGCAGCGACTGGGGCGCGGCGCGGCCGTTTGCCGTGATGTACTGATAGACGCAGTCCCACTGCTTCTCTTTGATCTGCCTGGTTACCATGAGAAGTCCTCCTTGTTCATAAAAAATTTACATACTATAAATGTTAGCTTTTTAAATAATAAAATTAAAATATCTGCTAATAATATATAACGAAAATTAAATAATGTCAATGACTAATTTAACAAAAAACTAATTATATTCGTATTCTATTTGAAATGAATTAGTTTTAAACGTATAATTATAACAAATGGGGTGATACATTGCCAGCCGCTAAAAAAATAAAAATCCTGTTGATAGAGCGGGATATGACGCTTACCGAATTGGCTAAACGGTTAAATAAAAGTGCTCCCACTATGAGTGTAAAAATGAAGCGCGATAATTTTTCCGAAAAGGATTTAAAGGAAATTGCCGACGTGTTGAATTTTGATTATGAGGCTGTATTTACCGACCGGGAAACCGGCAAAACCATTTGAAAACCGATAAGAGGGGACGCGTTTAACGCGTCCCCTCTTGTGCTGAAAAAGCCGATTGACCAATGCTGGTCAATCGGTTTTTCTTCATTTTTCATCCTCTAACAGCTTGACTTTCTGCACGTCGGTAATACCAGCCGGTTCGGTTTCCTGAATATCCCCCACATAGGTGACGGATACCCGGTCGCCCACCTGCAAATCATCCAGCCGGATAGCCGTGTGCCGCCATTCCAGCTCTGTAGCCGGCGTTACGTTAAAATCAAACCGCCCCCGGCTGTTGATGTCGTTGACCTCCAGCCCCTTCACCAGCAGGCGGGAGCCGTTAATCTCCTCAATGGTGGCGTAAAAGGTGTCTCCGGTAACCGGAGGGGCCGTGTTGACCCCGATAAAATATCCTCCGGCCGCGGCGGCGGTCATGAGCAGGATGACGCACAGCGCGCCAACGATTTTTCTCAAGGAAAGCACCTCCTGTGTTTAATTCACTGTGGGATTCCTCTATTCAGCGGCTTGGGCCGACATGCCGGCAAGATCCTCCGGTTCGTCCGGCGTGGCCGGCTTTTTTTCCGGCTGGGACAGGCTTTTGCGGTATTCGCGGGGCGTCATATTGTAGAAATCGCGGAACGCCCGGTTAAAGGTGCGCTGGCTCTCAAATCCCGCCTGGAACGCGATATCGGTAATGGGCGCTTCGGTGCGGCTGAGCAGTCCCTTGGCATATTCACAGCGCAGGTCGAGCAGGTATTCGTGAAAGCCGATATGAATGGTTTCAGAAAACAGTCGGGAAAGCTGCCGCTTGCTGATGCCCAGTTGGGCGGCGGTGCTTTCCAGCGAAATCGGCTCCTTAAAATGGCGCATCATGTATTGCGCCGCCTGGTAGGTGGCGTTGTTCAGCGAGGCGTTGACGTTGGGCGTTACATCGAGGAAAGGCCACAGCCGCGCCATCAGCAGCTGGGCGTAGGACTTGACAATGGAGGGATGGAACCGTTCCGGGTATAAAAGCTGGCTGTAGGACAACAGCTGGTCGATGGCGCCCACCATGTCCGGCGCCATCTGTTCCCGCCGTACAAACGGGTTTTGGGGGATGTAGGAAATGATCTGGTCGGCGTAATCCCCGGTCAGATGGGGATGGATCACTAGCACGATGACCTCTTCATCCGCTTCGGTTTGTCCCGGCCCCGGCAGCATGCGGAAGCTGTGGGGACAGTGGGGAAACGTCACTGCCAGGTCGCCCGCGTGCAGGCGGGTGGATTGTTCGCCAACTGTCACGTCCATGGCGCCCCCAGTCACATACAGCATTTCCAGCTGAGCATGGATATGCGGCGTGTATTCCATATGGTCACACCGGCAGGCAAACAGTTCGTGGGTGTGCACCTGATAAAAGAAATGCATGGTCATCCCTCTTTTCACATCTACCCGCAGTATAGCATATATGGCTTGTTTTGTCTATTCTTTTTCGCCAAATGGCGCATCGGCTGTTGCCCGGCAATCTTTTCAACAAAACTCCCACCTGTCAAGGGACACCTCCGGAATCTCCATGGGGGATGCAGCCGCGAAGTATGGCTATTTTTGACTAGTATTGGACACGAAATCGTCTTGTGAATAGTGAAGCAAAATAGTATACTGAAGCCATAGAAATTGAGGAAAAGATCTAAAGGAGCCGTGAGCCAATGGACGTGAAGCCGCGCACTATCTGCAATCCTGTCAATATCAGCTACCAGTACCAGGCCGAATATCGGTCCCGCGAATCGGCGGACCCGGCTGTGGTCGTTTTTAAAGGGGAATATTTTCTGTTCGCCTCTCATGGGTCGGGATACTGGGTGTCTCCCGATCTGGCGAATTGGGAGTTTATCCGGGTGGATGTGGAAAAGCATCCCGAATTTAAGCGGTTCGCCCCCGGCACCTGTGTGGTGGGGAATACCCTTTACATCACCCACTCCGAGGGCGGCAGCATTTTGAAATCGGATAACCCGCGCGATCCCGATTCCTGGGTGGATATCGGCAAGCCCTACGACTGGGGCGATCCGGCGTTTTTCCTGGACGACGACGGCTTTGTCTATGCCTATGAGGGCCTGAGCGACAAGGCCCCTATCCATGTCTCCAAGCTCGATCCCCGCCAGGATATGAAGCTGGTGGAAGGCCCGGTGGACTGCTGCTGGTCGGATATGGCGCACCGCGGTTTCGAGCGGTCGGGGGACGGCAACGAGAACGAGCAGCGCCGCCCTTATTTCGAGGGCGCGTGGATGAATAAATATGAGGGCCGCTATTACCTCACCTACGCCGCGCCCGGCACCGAATTTGGTACCTACGCGGACGGCTGCTTTGTGGGTGACTCGCCCATGGGGCCGTTTACCTACTGCGATAACAGCCCGGTGGTCTGGAAGGCCACCGGCTTTATGCGGGGCGCGGGCCACGGCTGCCTGTTTGAAGATCTTCAGGGGCGCTTCTGGAAGATGGACACCGTGTCCATCAGCGTCAACCACCCGTTCGAGCGGCGGCTGGCGTTGTTCCCGGCTGCGTTCCATAAGGGACGGCTGGTCACCAACACGGTGCGGGGCGATTACCCCATGTACATTCCCGCCGACAATCCGGATCCGTTCGGCGGCCCCGGCCCCGACTGGCACCTGCTGTCCTACGGGAAAGCGTCCGGAGCTTCATCGACGCTGAATGAGGCGCACGCGCCGGATAAGGCGGCGGATGAGAACATGAAAACCTGGTGGAGCGCCCGCACCGGCGACGCCGGCGAGTGGCTGGAACTCGATTTGGGTGGGCTCCTCACTGTCCACGCCTTACAGGTCAATTTTGCCGACCAGGACGCGCAGGCCGTCGGGGGCCGGGATAACGCTTTCTGTTACCGCTACCGGCTGGACATGTCCCCGGACGGAGAGCGGTGGGAATCTTTGCTCGACCGGACGGAAAACACGGCCGATCGGCCGCACGATTATGTGGAGCTGCCGCGGCCCGTGCGCATGCGTTTCCTGCGGCTGACCAATGCCGGTCCGGTTCCGGCCGGCGGGAAATTTGCGGTCAGCGGTCTGCGGGTGTTTGGCGAAGGCGGTGAATATGCGCCGGCGGTCGCGCCGGAATTTAAGGCGGCACGGCAGAAAGATACCCGGACTATGACCGTTGTATGGAAACCGGTTCCGGATGCGCAGGGCTATATCGTGCGGTTCGGTGTTGCCCGGCAGGCGCTGTTTACCCATTACCAGGTCATCGGCGATACGCAGGCGGTTATTGGCTGCCTGAATACCGGTGTGGACTACTATGTGACGGTCGATGCCTATAACGAAAGCGGCGTGACAGCGGGGACAGTAGTAAGGCGTGTGTCCGCAAAAGCAAAAGAAACGGGGCGTTCGTCCCGGGGAAAGACTATTTTACTAAAAAAGGAGGATCATCTATGAGCATTCTTAAAAAAGGGCTGTCCGTGTTTATGGCGGCGGCCCTGGCCGTCTCCTGCGGTTTGTCGGGGATGACCGCCTCGGCACGGGCGGAAACCGCCGCACCGACGGCCGGCGGCGAATATGTTGTCGGGCGGTTCCAGTATGAAGACGCGGTGGCCGAAAAAGATCTGGGCGGCAACGGATTTTTGGGCGTCACCGTCGATGCGCCGGTTCCGGTCGATATCAGCGGCAGGGAGCTGAAAAACCTGGCTGTCCGCTTTTCAATGCGGGTCACTCGGTCGGATGGGGTGACCGGACCCGGGTCTCTGTCCCGCCTGCGCAACGGCTATGTGGATATTATGGATTCCGCCGGATCCAAGCGGGCGCATTTCGGCTCGCCCACCCAGAACGGGGTGGCGGGCGACCTGCGGGAAGCCGACAAGTGGATGGACGTGTCCTTTCCGCTGTCCGCCATGTCCGCCGGAACCGACCGGCTGACCAGCGTGACCGTCGGCGACTATAACGACTTTCCCAACAAGGTGGAAGGCACCGGCGATTTTGAATTTCCGGATGGTGCCGACACCGGCATGTTCCTGGAGGTCAAGGGCCTGCGGATTGTGGATACATCAATGGATTCCGATGGCAATCCCATCCCGCAGTATACTCTGACCACCTTCAAAGGCTTCGGCGGTACATACGCCTATAACGGCGCCAATTTGTGGTATGCCGACTGGAAATACGCCGATGTGTATCCGGTGGACCTCAGCGGCGACCGCAGCGATTACCGTCTGCAGATGACGATGACCTTTGCGTCGGAAGACCCCTCTGTGGATTTGGATACCTGCTGGTCGCACCTTACCGTTAAGCTGCGGTCTACGGATGTGGCGGGCAAGCCCGGCGACCCGGACACCACCGACCCGGAGAACCCCAACCGGGAGCACAATATCGGCTGGGACTTTACGCCGGCCAACCTGGAGCTGCACGGCGGCACCGCCCGGATTTCCATTGACCTGAGCGGGGAAGGCACCAATAAACGCGGTCTGATCGACTGGAGCCAGATTGAAAAGATCATCACCATTGGCACCGTGTCCGAGGCGGCCAAGGACAAAATCAGCGGCATCACTATGATCCTGTCGGATGTGCAAATCGTCGATCTGGCGGCGGTCCAGTCCATCCGGGACGCCCTGAAGGCCGAAATCGACCGCTCGCAGCAGGAATCCTTGTTCAGTGAGGCGGACCGGGCGGTATATCAGGCGGCCAAGGCCGATGCGCAGGAGATATATGCCGACGAATCGGCTTCCGTGGCGGATCTTCAAAATGCCCTGGCCTCCCTGAAAGCGGCCGGCCTGGCCGGGGACGCCGGTAAAGCGGCCCTGAAAGCGGCGCTGGAGGAGCTTATCGACCGCACCCAGTATACGGACGCCTCGCTTAACGCCTATGACGCCGCGCATCAGGCGGCGAAATTGGTATTCGACGCCAAGGGGGCGACGGCGGCGGCGGTAGACAAAGCCCTGCAGTCGCTGAAAGACGCCAAGGCGGAGCTGGAGCCCTTCAGCGGCGTGCGGTACGGCGACGTGAACGGAAAGGACGGGGTGACAGCGGAGGACGCCTTGCTGGTCCTGCAGGCCGCTACCAAAAAGGTCGCCCTTTCGGATAACCAGCAGAAAGCGGCCGATGTGGATGGCAAAAACGGGGTGACGGCGGAGGACGCCCTGTTAATCCTGCAATACGTCACCAAAAAGATTGACGCTTTCCCGGCGGCTGGCGACGATGATCTCACGGGGTTGACGGAGGTAAAGATCAGCGACGACCCGTTGACCTTCTGTAACCCGCTCAACCTGAACTATGAGTACCAGGCCAACTACAACGGCTCCCGCGAGGCGGCTGACCCGGCGGTTGTGGTTTATAAAGGCGAATATTACCTGTTCGCTTCCCATAATGAAGGGTACTGGTATTCGCCCGATCTGTACGACTGGACCTATGTGCAGGTTGACCTGACCGATCCCGTGCAAAAGGAATTTAAAAAGTTTGCTCCGGCCACCATGGTCATTGACGACACACTGTATATCACCCATTCCGAAAGCGGCGCTATCTTGAAAACCACGGATCCCAAAAACCCCGACGCGTGGGTCAGCCTGGGACAGCCTTACAAGGATGCCGGCGTCAGCAACTGGGGCGATCCGGCCCTGCTATACAATGATCCGGCGACGGGCGGTGACGGATATGTCTACGCCTATGAGGGCACCAGCTCCGACCGCCCCATCGTCGTGATGAAATTCGACCCGAACGACAATATGAAAATGGTGGCCGGGCCGGTGGACTGCATTTATCCTGATCCGGTAAACCATGGCTTTGAGGTAAACGGTGAAAACAACACCAAATACGACACCAAGCCGTTCCTGGAAGGAGCCTGGATCAACAAATACGAAGGCAAATACTATCTCACGTATGGCATGCCGGGTACTCAGTTCGGCTCTTACGCCGACGGCTGCTATGTAGCCGACGATCCCATGGGCCCCTTCAGCTACTGCGAGAACAGCCCGGTTATCTGGAAGGCCAGCGGGTTTATGCGGGGCGCAGGACATGGCTGCCTGTTTGAAGACCTTGACGGCAACTGGTGGAAGGTGGACACCGTGTCCCTGAGCGTCAACACCGGATTCGAGCGGCGCCTGGCCCTGTTCCCGGCCATGTTCGACGAGGCCGGCGATCTGTATGCCAACACGGTGCGGGGCGATTATCCTACGTACCGTCCCAGCAAGTCGGAGGATCCGTTCTTTGCCACCGGGCCTGACTGGCAGCTGCTGTCCTATGGCAAAGAGATGACGGCCTCCTCCACCCTCAACCGGGGCAAATCCCCGCAGAAAGCGGCGGATGAAAACATGAAGACCTGGTGGAGCGCGGCTACCGGCAGCGTGGGCGAATATTTGCAGGTCGATCTGGGCCGTCTGTACGGCGTCTGGTCGCTGCAAGTCAACTTTGCCGACCAGGATACCGAAAACAATCCGAACGGGCGCAAAGGCGATTTCTCCTATCATTACAAGGTGGAATTTTCGCAGGATGGCGAAACGTGGTTGCCGGTTGTTGACCGTACTCAAAACGACAGCGAAACCTCGCACGATTATTATGAATTCGCGGGGAAAGTCGGTATGCGGTATGTTCGAGTGACCAATACGGGTGATGTGCCGCAAAAGGGCAAGTTCGCCATCAGCGATCTGCGGGTGTTTGGCGACAGCACCGGCAGCAAGCCGGAGGCCGTGACCGATTTTAAGGTTGAACGGTATCAGGAAAACGAGCGGTCGGTCAGCCTGTCCTGGGATCCCGTACCGGGCGCGCAGGGATATATCCTCCGCTTTGGCGTGAATAAAGAAGCGCTGTACAACCACTATCAAGTTATTGGCGGCAACGGTGTCACCTTAAACTGCCTGAATATGGGCGTGGATTACTATTTCAGCATCGACAGCTATAATGAGGGCGGCGTCACCCCAGGCACCGTTGTGAAAAAAGCGCCTTGGACGGTGGAACCGACTAAGCCGGATAAACCAGTCGATCCAGACAATCCTGATACGGATCCGCCCCAGCCGGACGATCCGACACCGGTGGAAAAAATCGAGGGATTCGCGGTCTATGAAGCCGAAGCGGCGGATTATGGCAACGAACCGGCAATATCCTCCGGTACGAAAGTCGGGCTGGAAAACAATGCCGCGGCCTCAGGCGGCAAAGTGGTGAACAACATGCACACAGCCGGTTCTTATGTTGAATTTACCGGTGTGGATGCCGGCCCAGGCGGTACCGCAACCCTGCGGATTGCTTATGCCAATGGCAACAGCAGCCATATGAACGCGAAGCTATCGGTCAATAGAACCGCGTTGGGCGACATCACCCTGCCGCTCACCTCCGATTGGAGTACCTTTGTTGTGGTCAGTATTCCCTTGACGGGACTTAATGCCGGAACCGACAATGTGATCCGGCTGGAAGGCTGCGGGGGAGGGTTTAATGCTGATTTTATTCAGTTGATCTATACAAAATAATGTTTAGACGGGAGAGCGAAAAGGCCCGGCGGATAACTCCGCCGGGCCTTTTTATATGCGTCGGAATCCGTGCGGGGTAATCGGCTGTTTCATTTTAAAACACATGATTTTCACGAAAGCACCACCGGGCGTTCACAGAAACACGCTAAGGTAATTATCAGTATTTCGAACGCCGCATGTACGTGGCGTCGGGTTCCATTTAGGAGGCAGATATTATGTATATTGTCAAGAACGCTCTTCGCAACGTGGCCCGGTCTAAAGTGAGAAACATATTGATTGGCGTCATTGTGCTGGCCGTAGCCATTTCGTCCTGCGTAGGGCTTTCCATCCGGGAAGCCGCGGATAAGGCGCGGGAAGAGGCGCTGGAAACGCTGCAGATTACGGCGTCTATCGGACAGGACCGGCAGGCGATGATGGAAAAAATCCGTTCAGGCGAGGCGCCGGATGCTGAGGACAGGAAAAATTTATTCCAGGATCAGGAGTCCTTGTCCCTTAGTGAGTTGCAAACCTATGCTGAGGCGGGGAGTGTCAAAAGCTTTTATTATACCCTAACCAGTTCGATGGACGCAGGCAAGAACCTGGAGCCGGTGGATACCGCCGGTACGTTTACGCGGGATGAAGACAGTGCGTCCCAGGGTTCCTCCGCCTCACAAGAAAAAGGCGGCATGGAACAGCAGTGGGGAGGCCCCGGCGGATTTGGCGGGGGCATGATGGGCCTGCAGGGGGATTTTACCTTAGTGGGCTATAGCGCGGATGAGGCGATGACCGCTTTTGTAGACGGCTCCTGTTCGGTCACCGATGGAACGATGTTTGAGGAAGGAACTGCTCGCAATGACTGCATTATCAGCAATGAGCTGGCAGCCTATAATGATCTCGCGGTGGGCGACACCATCCAGCTTGTCAACCCGAATAACAGTAAGGAAACCCTGTCCCTGACCGTGGTTGGCCTGTACGAAAATAGCCAGTCGGGCGTAACCGAAAGCGGTATGATGGGCGGTTTTTCCACGGCGGGAGACGCCGCTAACCAGATTTATTTGAGCTATACCGCCCTGCAGGCTATCGTGGAAGCATCGGAAAAGACCGCGGCAGCATCGGCGGACAGCGATACCGCCAGCACTGCCATTCGCGGCCAGCTGGCAGGGACGTATACCTTTGCCGATATGGAAGCCTATGAATCCTTTGAGCCGGAGGTTCGCGCCATGGGGCTGGACGACGGCTATACAGTGACGTCCGCGGACATCCAGCAGTTCGAACAGAGTCTGCAGCCGCTGGAAAATCTGAAATCTTTTGCCCTGTGGTTTCTGCTGGTGGTATTGGCCATCGGTGCGGTGGTGCTGGTGGTGCTGAACCTTTTTAATATCCGGGAGCGCAAATATGAGATCGGGGTGTTGACCGCCATCGGCATGAACAAAACCAAGGTGGCGACCCAATTTGTGCTGGAACTGCTTACCGTATCCTTTGTCGCCATCGTCATCGGCGCCGGCATTGGTGCGGCGGTGTCGGTTCCCGTCAGCAACGCCCTTCTCCAGTCACAAATTGATAAGCAAACCGAAAGCCTGCAGAGTATGGATAACCGGTTCGGGCGTGAGGCAAACATGTCGCCGCCGCAGGGAGACAACACCCCAGACGAAACTGCCGGCAGCGCGTCCCCTCCTTCCGGAATGGGCGGCATGTTCAGCAGCATGGCTGCGGGAGCGGCTTCCTATGTCGATGAGGTGGCTTATGCCACCGACGGCTGGGTTATACTGGAGCTGATCGGCATTGGGCTGCTGCTCACGCTGGTGTCCAGCATGTCGGCCATTTTGGTCATCATGCGGTATGAGCCGCTCAAGATTCTGGCAAACCGGGAATAAGGAGGATAAGACGATGGAAGGATTCCGTTTGGAGCACGTGGGTTATCGCTACGCTAAAACACAGCAGCCTGTGCTGTGTGACCTGAATTATACGTTTCATGGCGGCCATATGTATGCGGTGGTAGGCAAATCCGGAGCGGGTAAAACCACCCTGCTATCCCTGCTGTCGGGGCTGACTAAACCGACACAGGGGGTTATCTGGCTGGATGATCAGGATATCTCCCGGTTAAATCGTTATCGATACCGCCGCAAGGATGTCGGTGTGGTTTTCCAGAGCTTTAACCTGTTGCCCCGCTTGACAGCGGTGGAAAATGTGGTATTGTCCATGGACATTTCAGGAAAGAAATATCCTCAGAAAAAGCAAAGAGCCATGGAATTATTGGGAAAAGTGGGGCTGGAGCCGGAGGAGGCCGGTCGCCGTATCTTACAGTTGTCGGGCGGCCAGCAGCAGCGGGTGGCAATCGCGCGGGCTTTGGCCTACGATCCCGACATTATTCTGGCGGATGAACCCACCGGTAATTTGGACGGGGAAACACAGGAGGAAATCCTGCGGATTTTTCGTACTTTAGCCGATGAGGGAAAATGTGTAATTCTGGTAACGCATTCCCCGCAGGTGGCGCGGGAATGCGATGCGGTTTATGAACTCGCCCGGCAGAAAAAGGCGTCGATTGGATAAGGAATATATAAATAAAGCCCGGATCGAAGTTCCTTCGATCCGGGCTTTTCCCGTTTTAAGCTATGATCGTTCCGCCGCCCAACACGATATCCTCCCGGTAGAACACGACGGCCTGCCCGGGTGTCAGGGCACGCTGAGGCTGCTTAAAGACTACCCGAACGTTGCCGTCCACCAAAGGAATTACAACGGCGGGAGCCTCCGGCTGTTTGTACCGGGCCTTAGCCAAAACAGAAAGAGGCTCCGCCGGCGGCTGGATGGCTGACCAGTTCAGGCGGTCCGCCATCAGCGTTTCCGCCAACAGATCTTCGTTTTCCCCCAAAATGACGCGGTTACGGACCGTATCCTTTGCGGTGACATAAAGGGGGGCGGGGAGGCTGAGCCCCAGTCCTTTCCGCTGTCCGATCGTGTAATGGATAATTCCCTTGTGCCGGCCAAGCACCGTGCCGTCCCCGGTGACAAAATCACCGGCGGGGGAGGGCACGCCCCTCTCCCGTTCCAGAAAACCGGCGTAATCCCCGTCTTTGACAAAGCATATATCCTGGCTGTCCGGCTTGTGCGCCGCCACCAGTCCCCGCTGAGCCGCCATCTCCCTTATCTGCGCTTTGGTAAACTCTCCGAGCGGGAACAAAACGCGCGACAGGTCCTCCTGTGACAATCCATACAGCACGTAGGTCTGGTCTTTGGTGGCATCGGTGGCTTTGCGCAGCCGGTACCGGCCGGACTCCGGGTCGCGGTCGACACGGGCATAATGCCCGGTGGCCACATAATCCCAGCCCATTTCGGCGGCTTTGTCCAGCAGCTTACGGAATTTGATGTACCGGTTGCAGTCGATACAGGGATTGGGCGTTTCCCCTCGGCGATAGCCGTCCGCAAACCGGCCGATGACTTCCTGTGCGAAAGCCTTCTGAAACGCAAAGGTATAGTGGGGCACCCCCAGCCGTTCACAGGTTAGGCGGGCGTCCTCCGCGTCCTGCAGGGAACCGCACGCGCCCTCTGCCGTATCGGGGGCATCATACAGCCGCAGGGTGGCCCCGCAGATGGTATGTCCCTGCTCCAGCAGCAGCGCCGCGGCCATGGAACTGTCAACACCTCCGCTCATCGCGACCATAATTCGCGCCATACAACGTCTCCTTTCAAAAAGACGGGGACAAATGTCCCCGTCTTTTTATCGTTATAAATCTGTTTCAGCTTAGTCCGCTGTTATTTACACAGTTCCAGAAAATACCGATGCACCCGGGTATCCGCCGTAAGTTCCGGGTGGAACGCCGTCACCAGCTGCCGCCCCTGCCGGGCAGCCACCATACGGTCCTCCACACGAGCCAACACCTGAACATCCGGACCGACCGATTCGATATACGGCGCGCGGATAAAGGTCATGGGAATGTCGCCGATCCCCTCGAAGGGAGCGACGGCGTCAAAGCTCCCCAATTGCCGGCCATAAGCGTTGCGTCGGGCCACGATATCCATGCTGCCGATGTGGCGGCGGGTATCGTTGGAAATGGTTTTGGCCAGGAGAAGCAGGCCCGCGCAGGTGCCGAAAACCGGCATCCCGTTCTCAATGCTGTCCTTTACCGGATCAAACAATTCCAGTTCGTTGAGCAGCTTGCCCATCACCGTGCTTTCCCCGCCGGGAATAATCAACCCATCCATCGCCGTGCCAAAATCCGCCCGCTGGCGAATTTCAAAACTGTCCGCCCCCAGCTGCGCGAGCATGTGCTCATGCTCGATAAAGGCTCCCTGCAGGGCCAGAACACCGATTTTCATGAATTACTTTCCTCTTTCCGCCATCAGCAGTTCAATCTCCTGTTCGTTGATGCCCACCATGGCTTCACCCAAATTCTCGGACAGGCTGGCGATCAGATCCGCATCCTCAAAATTGGTTACCGCCTTAACAATCGCCGCCGCCCGTTTGGCCGGATTGCCAGACTTGAAGATGCCGGAACCGACGAACACGCCTTCGGCGCCGAGCTGCATCATCAGGGACGCGTCGGCCGGAGTGGCCACACCGCCGGCGGCAAAATTAACCACAGGCAATTTGCCGTTTTCATGGACGAACACGACCAGGTCATACGGTACCTGCAGGTCCTTGGCCGCCTGGTACAGCTCATCCTCCCGCATGGAGACGAGGCGGCGGATCTCCGCCTGCATCATCCGCATATGGCGGACGGCCTGTACCACGTCGCCGGTACCTGGCTCGCCTTTGGTGCGGATCATGGCTGCGCCTTCGCCAATGCGGCGGAGCGCCTCTCCCAGATCCTTGGCGCCGCAGACGAACGGCACTTTAAACTCATGTTTGTTGATATGATATTTGTCGTCCGCCGGGGACAGCACTTCGCTTTCATCGATATAATCGATCTCGATGGCCTGCAGAATCTGCGCTTCGGCGAAATGGCCGATGCGGCATTTCGCCATAACCGGGATGGACACCGCTTGCTGGATGCCCTTGATCATTTTGGGATCGCTCATACGGGACACGCCGCCGGCCGCCCGGATATCGGCGGGGATACGCTCCAGCGCCATAACGGCGCAGGCGCCGGCCGCCTCGGCAATTTTGGCCTGTTCCGGCGTGGTGACATCCATAATGACGCCGCCCTTGAGCATCTGGGCCAGATTCTTATTGAGTTCCATCTGTGACATATGCGGTTCCTCCTTTTGGATACAGAAAACCGGCGGTGAAAGCACCGCCGGTGGTGTGGAGCGGCTTACGAGGCTCGAACTCGCTACCTCCACCTTGGCAAGGTGGCGCTCTACCAGATGAGCTAAAGCCGCATGTCCTGAATGCTCAGCTATTATAGCACGGAATTTAAGAAATTGTCAAGGGGGAATTTACTCTGCCCAGGGTCATATTTTACGGATTCTATTCAATCCCTTGCCGGAGGGAGAGCCATATGCTAAAATAAGGCAAAACCGACGGTTGCGGGAGGTATCAATATGATCATTCTAATAGCCGGAGCGTCTCATACCGGGAAAACGGCGTTGGCCCAAAATCTGCTTGAAAAGTATGCTTATCCCTATCTGTCCATCGATCATCTTAAAATGGGGCTTATCCGCAGTGGCCAAACCTCTTTAACGCCTGCCGACGATGATGAACTGACAGCCTATCTTTGGCCTATTGTAAAGGAGATTATAAAAACAGCCATAGAAAATGATCAGAATCTGATTGTAGAAGGCTGCTATATTCCGTTTGATTGGGCAAAAGACTTTGCACAACCGTATATAGATCAAATCCGGTATATATGCCTTGTGTTCAGCGCCACCTATATAAAAACTCATTTTGACAGGATAAAAGCTTACGCCAATGTAATTGAAAACCGTGCGGAGGATTCCTATTGCACCATGGAAACGGTGCTAAAAGATAACGAAAGAATTCTGGAGTTGTGCCGTGTACATAATGTCAACTATAAGTTAATCAATGACGAATACCACATTGATATTCAAATTTAGTATCATAATTCTCCTGATTGTATCAAATGCGTTTGTCAGAAGGCGTTGTTATGGCCTCTGTCATTGATAAAGGAATTGCTTATAAAGATACCAATTATATTTTAAAATGTGGGCTCGTCCTTATTGGTTTAGCTGTTTTTGGTTATTTATTTGCACTTGTTTGTCAATGGTATGCTTCCCTTACATCACAAAGTGTGGGGACACAACTTAGAAAAGACATGTATCATCAAATCAATCAATATGATGATGCCAATTTAGATACCCTTACAGCACCATCGTTAGTGACAAGACTTATTAATGATGTAGTACAAATTCAATTAGCTGTAGCGATGACGATTCGTCTTACATCAAGAGCTCCATTTTTAATGATTGGTTCATTATTTATGGCGTTTATGATCAGTGGTTCTTTATCAATGATCTTTGTTGTAGGGGCGATTATTTTAGCGGTATCGATGTTATCAATTACAATTATTTCGATGCCTTATTTCTCTCGTATTCAAAAGTTATTAGATAAGATTGCTTTAATAGCAAGAGAAAACTTAAAAGGTGTACGTGTTATTCGTGCTTTTTCAAATCAAAATCATGAAGTAAAAAGATTTAATTTAGAAACAAAAAATCAAAAAGATGAACAAGTAAAAGTAGGTAAAATACAAGCTTTATTAAATCCCTTTACTTATTTAATTGTAAACTTTGCAATCATTATTATTATTTATGCTAGTGGTTTCCAAGTCAATGTAGGAAGTCTTTCTCAAGGGGAAGTTATTGCCTTAATTAACTATATGAATAGTATTTTACAAGCACTCATTGTCTTTGCGAATGTTTTATCAATCTACAATAAAGCTACAGCAAGTTATCAAAGAGTTTTTGAAGTACTTGAAACAACACCGCAAGTAGAAGATCAAGGAAGTTATTCAACCCTTATTCCTAATGAAAAAATGATTGAATTTAAAGATGTCAACTTTGGATATCTTCAAAAAGATGTGTTACACAACTTATCATTTACGATCAATAAAGGTGAAACAGTAGGAATTATTGGAGGAACGGGTGCTGGTAAATCAACACTAGTATCCCTTATTGGAAGAAATTATGATGTTAGAAGTGGACAAATTAAAATAGCTGGTAAAAATATTCAAAATTATAAACTAGAAACATTAAGACAACATATCAGTTATGTTTTACAAAATACATCATTGATTTCAGGAACAATTAAAGAAAATATTTGTATGTCAAAACCTTACCAAGAAGAAACAATGAATAAAGCTTTAGAAGTTTCGCAAGCTAAAGAATTTGTAAGTCGTCTTCCTCAAGGAATAGAAAGTGCTGTTGTTCAAGGTGGGAAAAACTTCTCAGGTGGACAAAGACAACGTTTAACTATTGCTAGAGCACTTTATAAACAAGCGGATATTTTAGTTTTAGATGATTGTTCAAGTGCGTTAGACTATGCAACAGATGCTGCTTTACAAAAACAATTACAAGAATTAAAAGAAATGACAAAAATTGTTATTTCTCAAAGAACAGCGTCTTTAAAAAGATGTGATCGTATTATGGTTTTATATCATGGTGAACTTGTTGGTTTTGATTGTCATGAAGAATTATTAAAAAATTGTACGGTTTATAAAGAAATTTATGAATCTCAAAATAGTAAGGATGGTGATCTCAATGGATAAAAAAACAATTAAAAGATTGCTTACATATTGTAAACCTTATCGTTTTTTAATTATGTTATTAACACTTTTATCAATTGTCTCTGTTGTCTTTACTTTACTTACACCTGTTTTAATAGGTCAAGCAATAGATTTATTGGTTGGAAAGAATCAAGTTCATTTTCAAGCGTTATTGAACAAACTTATTTTTATTGGAATTGTTATTTTAATTATTTCTTTGATTCAATGGATCATGGGACAAATTACAAATACAATTACTTATAATATTACGAATGATTTAAGAAATAGAGTATTTGATCAAATTCAAGTTCTTCCTTTAAAATATATTGATGCTACAAGTCATGGAGATATTTTAGGAAGATTGATCAATGATATTGATTTAATTGGACAAGGTTTATTACAAAGTTTTACATCCTTGCTTACAGGAATTGCAACAATTGTAGGAACGATTTTGATTATGGCTTATATTCATTTTTCGGTAGCTGTAATTGTGGTTGTTTTAACACCACTTTCTTTACTTGTCGCTTCTTTGATTGTTAAAAGAACACATTCTTATTTCCAAGAACAACTTGCTTTAAGAGGGGAAATGAATGGTTATTGTGAAGAAATGATAGGCAATCAAAAAATTGTTAATATTTTTGATTATCAAGAACAAAACGAAGAAAAGTTTAATGAAATCAATGAACGTATGCATAAAAGTGGGGTTATTTCACAATTCTATGGAGCTTTAATTAATCCTACAACACGTTTAGTTAATAGTATTGTTTATGCTGCTGTTGGTATTTTTGGAGCATTTCAAGTATTAAATGGTTCATTTACAGTAGGTATTCTTTCAAGCTTTTTAACATATGCTAACCAATATACAAAACCATTTAACGAAATATCATCCGTTATGTCAGAAATGCAAACAGCCATTGCTGCCAGTCAAAGAGTCTTTGCATTATTAGATGAAGAAACAATCCAAGAATTAACAACATCTAAAATCATTGAAAATAAACAAGGACATATTATCATTGATCATTTAAATTTCAGTTATGATCCAAGTAAACCATTAATTCAAGATTTTAACTATGAAGCTAAACCAGGAACAATGACAGCTATTGTAGGTAAAACAGGTTGTGGAAAAACAACATTAATTAACTTATTAATGCGTTTCTATGATCCTCAAGGTGGAAAAATTACAATTGATGGTGTTAATATTGAAGATATGAACCGTGAAGATTTAAGAAAAATGTACGGTATGGTTTTACAAGATAGTTGGTTATTTAAAGGGACTATTAAAGAAAATATTGCTTATGGGAAAACAGAAGCTAGTGATGAAGAAATCATTGAAGCAGCTAAAAAAGCACGTGTGCATAAATATATTATGTCTCTTCCTCAAGGATACGATACAATGGTTGAAGAAGATGGTGGAAATATGTCTCAAGGACAAATGCAACTTGTGTGTATTGCACGTATTATGTTAACACATCCACCAATGTTGATTTTAGATGAAGCAACAAGTTCAATCGATACGCGTACAGAATTACAAATTCAAAAAGCTTTTGATGAAATGATGAAAGGAAGAACAACCTTTATTGTTGCTCACCGTTTATCAACGATTAAAAATGCCGATCAAATCATCGTTATGGATCAAGGACATATTGTAGAAATTGGTAATCATGAAGAATTGCTTCAAAAACAAGGTTATTATCATCAACTTTATTATAGTCAATTTGAACAAAAATAGGAGCGCAATCCCCTTCCTCTAAGCGAAGCGTAGGGGTCTAGCTCCTTTTAGAAGAAGGGTTACCTTTTTTGTACCTCCTCGTCATTTCATATTGTCTAAAATAATAATAGAAATGAAACAAGTTTGACACAAATACATTACTAGAAAAATTGAATGAACTTACATTAAATATCTTTAACATCAATAGTGAAGAAGATGTTTTAAAAATTATTTGTTAATAAAAGCCCATTTTCATCTTAGAAAATGGGCTCTAATTTTACAATTTCTTTTTTAACATTTCTTCATTTGTAGCGTAGTTCAATGCAGTTTCTTTTGTGATTTTTCCTTCTTTATAGAGATTGAGTAAACTCATATCAGTTGAAATCATATCAGGTTTATTAGATGCATAAAGGATACCATCAATTTGAGGTATTTTATGATCTCTAATCATATTACGAATTGCAGGTGTGACTGTCATAATTTCAAAGACAGGAATCAGTTCTCCATTAATATCAGGAACGAGTTGTTGAGTAACAATGGCCTGTAATACCATTGAGAGTTGTACAGCAATTTGTCTTTGTTGGCTTGCTGGAAAAACATCAATAATACGATCTATTGTGTTAGCTGCACCAATTGTATGTAAGGTAGAAAAAACAAGATGACCGGTTTCTGCTGCTGTCATAGTTACATCTATTGTTTCATAATCTCGCATTTCTCCTAGTAAAATAACGTCAGGACTTTGTCGTAGTGAAGCACGTAATGCGACTACATAGCTTTTAGTATCAACTTTTACTTCTCTTTGACTTACAATGCTTTTTTGATGTCTATGTAAAAATTCAATAGGATCTTCTAGTGTAATAATATGTTTTTCTTGTGTTTTGTTAATTTCATTAATAATACAAGCAAGTGTTGTTGATTTACCACTTCCTGCAGGTCCAGTAATTAAGACAAGACCTTTAGACAATTTAGAAAAATCAATAATTTGTTGAGGAATACCTATAAGTTCAGGTTGTGGTAAATCGAAAGTGATGATTCTTACAACAGCAGATAAGGCACCTCTTTGCTTATAGGAACTTACACGAAAACGTGAAATTCCTGGTAATGCAAAGGAAAAATCATCATCACCTTTTTCTTCTAGAATATTAATTTCTCTATTGCCAGCAAGTTCATATATTTCTTCTAGATATTCTTTTGTTTGAGGTGGCATAAGTTTTTCTTCATTTTCATGATGAATAGAACCACTTGCACGATAAGAGATAGGCAAACCAGCGACAATAAATATATCTGAAGCATGTGCTTCGACAGCTTTTTTTAATAAATTTACAATATTCATAATACTCTCCTATTCACTTCCTAAAAGAGGAAGTGTACTTTCATTTTTCCATTCTTTGGAAGTTACTTCTTGCCATTTAATAATTTTATATCTGTCTTGATCTTGAGTTAATTGAATTTCAACATCTAAATCTTGATATTGATCAATGTTTTCTTTAAATGAAATGTAAGTATTATTATCTTTTAAAGAAATTTCTATATTTTTAAGAGAAGATAAATCTTTATGGCTAATGATTGCTTGATCAATTTCTTTTAATTGTTTTTGTGCATGAGAATAAGCTAAATAATAATTTTCAGTTTTTAAAACAGCTTTATCTGTATATTTTTGATCTCTTAGAGAACTAGACAGAGAAAGTGTTGCAAAAACAATTAAACAAATAACAATAAAAACAACAAGTAATAAAGAAGTTCCCATATTAATAATTGGAAAAGATTTTTTATGATTCATGGTTATCCTCCTTTATATATTGATCACTTGTAATAGAATAAATCTTTTTGTGGTAATGATAAACTCTTACATGAATTGTTTCTATTGAGTCTTTATCACTACAATAAATTTTAATAAAATAAGTTGAATTCTTTTTATGACAATTTTTCCAGTTTTCATCATAATAATGAATATATTCTTGATTAACTTGATAAATTGTAGGATCATTTAAAAATTCTTCTACATAGCCTGTTGCTAAATTCATAGAAATATTGATATCATTTGTTTCTTTAGATAAAGAATGGGCTTTAACGAAAAATTGAACACATATACTTGATGCTAAAGCAAAAAAAGCAATGGCAATTACTAATTCGAAAATAAAAATATGTGTTTGTCTATTAATATTTTTCATTTTAGACCTCCTTTATTTTGATTGGATTGCAACATTTGTATTAATTTCTTTATGATCTACAATACATGAAAAATGGTATAAATAAGGATTGATTTGTTGCATTTTTAAATGTGATACAGGAATTATTTTTTTACCATCATCTTTATCAAATTCAAGTTGATTAGAAATAAATAACTCTTTTAAATACCCCTTATCTTCATAAAGAGAAGTTGTATATTTGCCTTGACTATAAGATGACTTTAATACCAAAACATCTTTTTGATCAATTTGTTGTAATGAAACACTGTCTATCAAATCATTTTGATGTATTTTTTGAGTAATATAGGATAGAGCAGTGCGTGTTTGATAATTACTTTGTTCTAATTGAACGGTCTTTCTATACGTATGAAAAGAAAGAATTAAAACAATAAAACAACTACTGATAAAAACAAAGAATAAAGCAATTGGAAAAATCATATCAATTACATGTTTATTTTTATTCATATGCACCCTCCTTCCTGATGACAACGATATCAGGAGCAATATTTTCACCGAGCACTTGATAATCTACAAAAAAGATTTTCTTATTATAAGTTAAACCGTATTCTTTTTCTAAAACATTTAAGCTTTCTGGATAGTGACCAACAAGAACATAATACTGACTAACGCATCTTTCAATTGCTGTTTCTAAATTGGTTTGTTGTTCATCTATAGATTGTTTAGACATGGATTGAATACCATAATTAAATAAACCAGCAACACTTAAAAAAATAATGACAGAAATAACAATATTTTTAAAAGGATGATTTCTTTTTTGATTTGTGAATCTCATAAAAAGTACCTCCCTATATATTTGACATAATTCCTAAAAGTGGCAACATGACAGATAATAAGATAACTCCAACAATAATAGAAAGGATAATAACAAGTGTTGGTTCTAAAATATTAATATACGAGCTTATTTTTTCATCAATTTCATCTTCTAATTGATCAGCAATATCATCCATAATAGAATCTACTTGACCGGCTTTTTCAGCAATATTCAACATTCTAGATTGAACACCAGTAAAAATATGACTATCATGAAAAGATTTTGCTAGACTCGATCCTTCATCTAAAAGATTTTGGCAATCATTGATTTCTTTTTGAAAATGTTTGTCATAAACAAGTTCTTTAGATAATTCGATACAACGATCAAAAGGGAGCCCACTTTTTAAAGAAAGAGACATTCCTCCAGCTAAACGACAAGCATATATTTTATGAAATAAATTTTTTATACCTTTAAAATGATAGAAAATAGTTTTAAATTTTTCTTTTCCATTTTTATTGTGTAATAAATAAAAGATAAAACCAATTACAATTAATAAAATAATAATAAAAACAGCAGCATACTTAGATAAAGTATTTCCAAGTAAAAGAATTCCTTTAGATAATCCAGTCATCTCATGACCTAATTGTTGAAAAACTTGATTAAAAATAGGCATTACTTTTGTCATTAAAATAACAATAATGACAACCATCATCAAAATCATGATCATTGGATAAGTAATAGCATTCTTTATACTTTGTAAAATCATTTCTTCTCTTTGATAATGATGAGACAATGCATCCATAACTTCATCATTTTTTCCTGTTTCTTCACCGATTTCTAGCATCTGGATCATATAATTAGGAAAAACAGATGTTTTCTTTAAAGATATAGCAAGTGAAGATGTCATTGTTAAATCTTCATAGATTTTTTCTAAAAGCTGTTTTTCATTTTTATTTTGACTATCTTCTATCATCATAGAAATACCTTCTATTGGTGAAATACCAGCTTTTAAAATCATAGACATTTGTTTACAAAAGCTAGATAATTCTAAATTTGTAAGTACTTCATTCTTTTTATTCATAAATATCATCCCCTCTAATATGTATATTTTACTATATATTTACTGCCATCACCGATATATTTTTTAACATCTTTACTTTTATTATTCGCTCCTAAAGTTGGGTCTAATAAAGACCAATCTTTGCCATCAAATTCAATAATATTGTCTACCCAACCAGTTTCGTCTACATAACAACTGATCCAGGCATGATAAACTTCACCAACATAACCTACTTCGAGTTTTGTAGGAATTCCTTGAGACCTAAGCATCGCACAAGTTAAAGAGGCATAGTCGAAACAAATACCTGTTTTATCATTTAATGTTTGATCAGGATCAGGAACATAACCATACTGTACATTATTTGCTTTTTCTTTATTATATTTTATATTTTTGATAATGTAATTATAAACATTTGAAACAACATCTAAAGATGAGTAGCATTTTTTAGCGAGTTGTCGTGCTTTTTTGACACAAAGAGAATCTTTATTAAATGAAATATAATAATTAGAATAAAGAAATGGTAGATACTCGTTTTCTAAAGAGACATCTATTTGTTGTGTAAAACAAGTTGCATAGAGATTTTTAGTCGGATCAACGGATTCTAAAACAGTTATTTTATAAGTACCATTTCCTCTTGGTAAAGGATATGTAACAAATTGATTTAAATACGTAACAGGATATGTATAATTATTTTGATCAGGAGAGGTTACTTGTATTTTAACTTTTTCATTATGTCCACTATAATTAACCATAATATATCCTGAAGATGTATGTGATGCATCAACACTTACGTTATTTTCTTGATAAGTAACTTGATAGTCGGTAGAAGGTAAATATAATTGTGGAGATGAATCACGTAATTTTTTTGATTCCTTTTTTGAATCATTGTTTGAACAGCCGGTAATACAAAAAAGACATGTAATTGTAGAAATAAAAAAAATAAATAATTTTTTTATTTTCATAAAATGCCCCCTTTGCTTATTCATCATTTATTATATCATATTCAAAGGAAGTTTGTCATAAATAGAAAGCTGATGTACAATAATAAAGAAATGAGGTGATTATCATCGCAAATTCAGGGAAAAGATGTTTATGTAGATGTATAAAGTCAATGAACATCATTATTGGAAAAGAAGAAAATACTTTATTTGAAAAAGGAGCAATCTATGATTGTGTTATTAAAGGAGAAATAAATGAACAACTTTATTATAAAGTATATGGTGATGAGTTCACTTTATCTTGTACAGAAAAAGAATTCCATCAAAATTTTTTGATTATCAAACATAAAAAGACGAATGAAGGAAAGTAGGAATTTTGAATTTTATAAGAAGTATGATAAAATAAGTTGCATAAAAAGGAGTAAAGAATATGGAACGTGTATATTATATTGATCATGTAAGTAATGATGATATTAATGCTTTATCTTTAAAGTTAAATAGTATGCAAGAAGTGTCACATATTAAAATAAATAAGGATTCTATTTCGTTTAATTGTGCACGACCAGATAATATACAAAACTATTTAGATGAATCAAAGATGGATTATGTACTTCAAGAAATGGTCAATCGAAAGAAAAGAGAGTATGTTTCTAATCAAGCAAAAGTAGAAAAAATCTTCATGTTTACGAATTTGGAAAGTGAAAAAGATGCACACGAAATACAAAACATTCTTTCTAAATATAGTGTTTATGAAAATGTTCAATTAGATTTTCAAAACAAACTTTTAACATTAACAACTTCAGCAAAAGCATTACCTCGTATTTCACGTATTGTTGAAAATGTTAATCCTGAAATACAAGTAGAACAATGGAAAAAGCCCTTTAAATCACAAGATTTATTTAATGAAAAATATGTACAAAAGTATGCAAGAATTGCTTTATTATGTGTAGGTATTGCACTTGGATTGGTTACTTTTGGAGATACTTCATTTTTAACTTATGTAGGATGGATGATAGCTTTACTTATTTGTAATGAAAAAGTACTTGTTGAAGCTAAAAGAGATTTACAGTTAAAAAATTATTTATCAGAAAATAATATCTTTTTATTAGCTTGTTTTATGGGATGGATCTATGGAGCATTTATTGAAGCGTTGGTTGTTTCTATCATGTATCAAGCTGGTAAACAATTGATTATGCAAGTAACACAATGGTCTATGGAAAAGATCGATGATTTAGTAGCGCATCAAAACTTAGGAAGAAGGTTACGTAAAGGAAAAGAAGAAATGATTCCTTTAGGTAACTTTGATATTGGAGATGTTATCGTTATCAATGAGGGTGAAACCATTCCTTTAGGTGGTAAAATTATTAAGGGAAATGCTAAATTGGATGTTTATGCCATTGATGGTAGTGATGTATGTATTAAATCTAAAATTGGAAATGAAGTTTATAGTGGAACTGTTGTTACAGAAGGATATTTACATGTAAAAACAACAGCTTTATATGAAGATTCAGCAATGTCTAAAGTTTTAGATATTGCGATGAATGCACCAATGTCTTCATCACATACAGAAAAAATTATTTTTAAAGTTTCTGATGTTTATTCTAAAGCTTTAATTATTGTTGGTTTAGTATGCTGTGTTGTTTTACCATTAATAAATTTAACAGATAATTTAAAATATATGTATTTAGGAATTATTATGTTGACTGTTTCTGGAAGTTTTGCCTATGTTCAAGGAGTATCCTTTACTTTACTTGCGGGAATAGCTAAAGCATTCTCTAAAAAAATTGCGATTAAAGAAAATAGCGGGTTGGATGATTTAAATACATGTACAACAATTATCTATGATCGTTTTGATGGTATTGAAACAACAGAAGAAGAAATGGATCTTTTTGAAAAAATCAAAGGATTACATAAATCATTGATTATTTTTAATGACGGACCGGTTGATTTAGAAAATGATGAATATACAATTTATAACAATTATAGTGTTGAACAAAAATTAAAAGTTATGGATAAAACACTTGTTGCTGGACCTGTTGCTTATATTGGAGATTGTGATAAAGATATTGCTTTACTTCAAAAGGCTTCTGTTGCCATTTCTCGTGGTGGTGTGCATAATGAAAAAGTACAACGTAATAGTGATATTATGTTGACGGATTCTAATTTTGATACAATTATTGATTTATTAAAAATAGCTAGAAAACAAAAGAGTATTAATATTGGAAATACTTTTATTGGGATTGTGATTAGCTTGCTTGTTGTATTATTAGCAGTTATTTCATTTATTTCTTGGTGGGTAGCTTGTTTAATTTATATTTTAGAATCAATACTTGTTTTATTGAATTCACAAAATATTGTAAGAATGTAAAATGCAAAGATTTCTTTGCATTTTTTTAGGAGAAAAAAATGAAAGTAAAAAAAGAAATGTTATTAATGGATTATCTGTTATTATCTTATAATCGCAAAAATGCTAAAAACTTATTAAAATATAAACAAGTTTATGTAAATAACCAACAAATTAGTCAGTTTGATTATTTATTACATGAAAATGACCAAGTAGAAATCAAAAAAGAAAATACATCTTCATTAGAGATTCTATATGAAGATCAAGAATTTGTTGTAATCAATAAACCTTCTGGTTTATTAAGCATGTCAGATGGTAAAGAAAAAGAAAAAACAGCTTATCATTATGTAAGTGAATATTTAAAAAAACAAGATAGAAAACAAAAAGTATTTATTGTTCATCGTTTAGATCGAGAAACATCTGGTGTTTTAATGTTTTGTAAAAATGAAAAAATAAGAGATTTATTACAAAAAGATTGGAATAAAATTGTTTATTTAAGAGGCTATATGGCTTTAGTAGAAGGTAAAGGCTTAAAAAATGGAACATTAAAAAACTATTTGGCAGAAAGTAAAAGTCAACAAGTTTATGTTACAAGTAAAGAAAAAGGGAAACTTGCGATTACGCATTATAAAGCTATTAAAGAAATAAAAAACCAAACCCTTTTAGAAATACAATTAGATACAGGTAGAAAAAATCAAATCAGAGTTCAATTATCAAATATTCATCATCCAATTGTGGGCGATAAGAAATATGGAGCAACAACGAATCCACTGAGAAGGCTTGGATTACATGCACATGCATTTGGTTTTATTCATCCTGTTACTAAAAAGAAATATGAATTTAAGGTGGATTGTCCAAAAGAATTTTATGGTAAAAAATAAGAGGTGAAGAAAATGGAATCTATGATTGAGTTTGTACATCAAAGGATAAAAAAACATAAATATCAAAACGGGATTGATTTTACGATGGGAAATGGTCATGATACACTGTTTTTAAGTGATTATTGTCATCATGTTTATAGTTATGATATTCAATCATTAGCGTTAAATAATACAAAAGAATTAGTAAAGAGAAAAAAGAATATTACTTTATTTTTAAAAAGTCATGAATACTTTGATGAAGATGTTCAAGATTTTGAGGTTGGAATTTTTAATCTAGGTTATTTACCAGGTGGCAATCATGAATGTGTAACACAGTATGAAACAACCTTAAAAACAATAGAAAAAGCTTTGGAACATTTAGTCAAAGGTGGATGTTTGCATGTGGTTGTTTATATTGGACATGATCAAGGGAAAGAAAGTACAAATTTGGATGCATATTTTCGTTCTTTAGATCATAAACTATATAATGTAGCAAAGTTTGAGATGATGAATAAAAACAATTCGCCATATGTTGTTATTATTGAAAAAAGGTAAATCAAATCAGTAAAAACGTGCTATAATAAATATATAGAAAAGGGGAGATTATTATGGCAAAAAAAGTGAATATTGAAATTACAAATCCTGTAGGTCTTTATGCTTCTCCAGCTACTGAATTAGTGGATGCGGTCAAACTTTATAAAAGTCATGTGACGCTCAATTATAATGAAAAATCAGTAAATATGAAGTCTTTAATGGGTGTTTTGTCTCTTGGAATTCCTCATAAGGCAAAAATTGAAATTGTTGTAGAAGGTGAAGATGAAGGTACAGCAATGGATATGATTGTTGAAAAAATCAAATCACTTGAAATTGGAACGATTCAATAATAAAAATACGCAAAAGCGTATTTTTATTTTATATTTTTAATATTCATATCTTTAGGTAAAACAAGACTTAGAATAATTGAAACAACAAAAACAACAGCAACGCAATTTCCAGCAAAAACATCTTGAATGATTTGTGGAAAAATATGCCAAATATCAGCTTCTGTTCCTGAAGTAAATCCAATTCCAACAGCTAATGATAAAGCAACAATTGTTACATTTCTTTGATTAAATCCAGCTTTAGCAATCATTTCAATTCCACTTGTAAGAATAGTACCAAACATCATAATTGTACCACCACCTAAAACAGATTCAGGCAATGATGAAAAGAAATTACCAATAGGTGGAAGTAAACCAACTAAGATCATACAAATAGCTCCTGTAGCAATCGTAAAACGATTGACGACTTTTGTTATATTGATTAAACCAACATTTTGACTAAAAGAAGTAATCGGTGGACAACCAAATAATGATGAAATAGAACTACAAAACCCATCACAAGCTAAAGAATCAGAAATTTCTTCTTCTGTAACTTCACGATTTAATCCTGAGTTTACAAGGGCTGAGGTATCACCAATCGTTTCAGTAGCTGAAACTAAGAAAATAACGACGACAGCGATAATCGCGCCAAGATCAAACTTCATTTTAAAAGGAAGTAGATGAGATAAAGCAATCAATCCACCATTAAAAATAACAGATAAATCTACTTTTCCCATAAAAATAGCAAGAATATTGCCAACAATTAAATAAAATAAAACAGATAATTGTTGGCTATATGATTTTGCAAAAATATTAAATAATAAACAAGTTGCTAAAGTGATAATCCCTAAAAGTAAATTTTTAGCAGAGCCAAAACTTTCACTGTAACCTCCACCAAAAGAACGTGTTCCAACAGAAAAAAGTGAAAAATCAATGGACGTAACAACAGATGCAGCAACGATTGGTGTAATAATTTTTTTTCAATAACGTGCAAGTAGTCCTAAACACCCTTCAATTAGTCCACCTATTAAAACTGCATCCATGGCACTTGCATAACCATAAGTAGCACCTACATAGGTTAAGATAGCTACAAAATTAAAGCTGACACTCATAACAATAGGTAAACGTGAACCGATTTTCCAAATAGGATATAATTGAATTAAAGTTACAATTCCTGCAATAAACATTGCATTTTGTAATAAAAATGCAATTTCTGTTTGTTTTAAACTAGATGCAAGACCAATTAAAGTAATTGGTGAAAGGTTAGCAACAAACATTGCTAAGATATGCTTCAATCTAAAAAGAATTGCTTTTAAAATTGGAACTTTACCATCTAATTTGTAAAGATTTTCCATACTTGTGTTGTTTTTTCTTATAATTTTCCCCTTATTAATAAAAATAAAAATAAGTGAATTCTAACATGTTTTTATAAGAAAAACGATAATTTTCAAAAAAAGAGAACGTTTTTTTTAGAAATTTGAAGGAGATAAAAAAGTGTGGTATAGTGTAAAAGAAATAAAGAGTGAAGGGGAATGAAGTTTATGGAAAACTTTATAAAGTTAATGTTGGCATTTGGTATTGGACTTCTATTAGTTTTACTTGCAATGCCTAAAGTCATCCCATTTCTACATAAAATGAAATTTGGACAAGTAGAAAGAGAAGAGGGATTAGAATCACATAAGAAAAAAGGTGGAACACCTACAATGGGTGGTGTTGTTTTTGTTTTAGCGGCAGTGATTGCAGCGTTTGTTGTAAATTATAAAAATATAACAAATCCTAATTTGATTTTAATTACAATTGTTTTAGTAGGTTATAGTTTAATTGGATTTATTGATGATGCTTTAATTATTTTAAAACATCAAAATGAAGGATTGAAAGCATGGCAAAAATTCTTGATGCAAGCTATTTTGGCAGTAGGATGTTATTTGTATCTAGAAAATTTTGTACCTGGTTTTACAACAGAAGTGACTATTCCAATTGTGAAAGTAAATATTGATTTTGGTTGGTTCTATGCTGTTTTAGTATTTATTATGTTTACCGGTGAAAGTAATGGTGTTAATTTATCTGATGGTTTGGATGGTCTTGCGACAGGTCTTTCAATGGTTGCAATTGCACCATTTATCATCTATGCTATTATGATTAAAGATTATACGATTGCAAGTTATGCTACAGCAATGGTTGGAGCATTACTTGGATTTATGTATTTTAACTATCATCCTGCACGTATTTTTATGGGAGATGTAGGTTCTCTTGGACTTGGTGGATTTTTAGCTATTTTAGCAATCCTAACAAAACAAGAATTATTGTTAATTGTTGTTGGTGGTGTCTTCTTAATGGAAACTTTATCAGTAATTATTCAAGTTGTTTCTTTTAAAACAAGAGGAAAACGTGTCTTTAAAATGGCACCAATTCATCATCATTTTGAAATGTTAGGTTGGTCTGAACAACAAGTAACGATTTCATTTTGGTTTATTGGATTTATTTGTGGTATTATCGCTATTGTGATAGGAGTTATGTAAAATGTTAACAGGGAAAAAGGTTTTAGTGATTGGTCTTGCTAGAAGTGGTAAGGCAGCAGTTAAGTTATTACAAAAGTTAAATGCAACAATTACAATCAATGAAGGAAAAGAATTAGAAAAGATTGAAGGATATCAAGCATATTTAGATGCAGGAATTGAAATTGTAGCAGGGGGACATCCTGATGAGCTTTTTGAAAGAGACTTTGATTTTGTTGTTAAAAATCCAGGAATTAATTATCATAAACCTTTTATTTTAAGATTAAAAGAAAGAGGTATTCCTGTTTATACAGAAATTGAGTTAGCATATCAAGTAGCTAAGAAACAACATTATATTGCTGTTACGGGGACAAATGGTAAAACAACAACTGTTACTTTGATTTATGAAATATTAAAAGCACAATATGAACATGTTCATTTTGCGGGTAATATTGGTAAACCTTTATGTGATGTTGTTTTAGAAAATAATTTATTAGAAGAAGAAAATCATTATATTGTTATTGAAATGTCTAATTTCCAATTACTAGATATTGATAAATTTAGACCAGAAATTTCAACTGTTATTAATTTAACACCAGATCATTTAGATTATATGGCTTCATTAGATGAATATTATGCTTCTAAGATGCGTATTTATGAAAATTGTGAAAGTGATGATGAAGTTTTTGTTAATAATATTGATGATGAAACTTTACAAAAATATTTACAAAGATATCATGTTTATTGTTGTGTTTTAACACAATCTTTAAATAAACCAGCTGATTGTAGCATTATTGATCAAGCGATTTATTTTAGAGGGGAACATATTATTGATTTAAAGGATATTAAGATTGTAGGAGATCATAATGTCCAAAATATTATGATTGCGACTACTATTTGTTTAGTTGCTGGAGCAAGTCCTCGAGTGATTAAAGATGTTGTGAGTCATTTTAAAGGGGTTGAACATCGTATTGAATTCGTTAGAGAATATAATGGTGTTAGAGTTTATAATGATTCTAAAGCAACAAATACAGATGCAAGTATTATTGCTTTAAAAGCTTTTAAACAACCAGTTATTCTATTAATGGGTGGTTTTGATAAAGGATTAGACTTACAAGAAATGTCTACTTATAATTCATGTATTAAAAAGCTCGTGACTTTTGGAGCAGCAGGTAAACGTTTTAAAGAAGATATGCATCATCAAGATGCTTATTATGAAAAAACTTTAAAAGATGCTGTTAATAAAGCATTTGAAATAAGTGAACCAGGAGATATCATCTTACTTTCTCCATCAACAAGTTCATTTGATGAATTCAAGGGTTATGAAGAAAGAGGAAGAATTTTCAAACAATATGTAAATGAAAAATAAGAGAGTACAAAGCATACTCTCTTTTTTAATGAATAATTTTTAAAACATCTTCTTCACTATTGATGTTAAAGATATTTAATGTAAGAA
>OGYY01000737.1_pt1 | contig 32042 bp, 28 predicted proteins | sample 1576671 | NCBI WGS metagenome assembly OGYY01 (sample SAMEA3541593, study PRJEB24748) | human gut metagenome | biome: human gut; feature: human-associated habitat; material: faeces | place: China | collected 2012 | reverse complement strand
AGAATATGGACTAGAGAAAAGCAAATACCAGTATCCGATCGCCATTCCTTTTGGTGGCATCTATGTTCCTAAAGCCACTGTATTCAGAGCTGGAGCCAAGCACGATTTCGCTCTGCTCGACAATCCTTATTATATGTCGTTCGTGGCAGTAGCTGCCATCAATCATCCTGAATTAGATAGAGATGGGAACATCTGCGAAGAAGATGCCGCATTGACTAAGAACAAAATGAGGACGATGCTGCGTATCGGTCTGCTGAACGGACACGACAGCATCGTGCTCGGTGCTTTCGGTTGCGGTGCCTTTCACAATCCTCCGAAACATATCGCAAGACTGTTTCACGAAGTCATCGACGAGAAGGAGTTCAAGGACAAGTACAAGCTCATCGCCTTCGCCATCCTTGAAGACCATAACTCGCCAAGAGGTGGAAACCTGCAACCCTTCATCGAGGAATTCAAGTCATAAACTTCCACAGATTTGGCTTTCCCTTCGGCCGCCGATTTTCAATTTACAGATTCACACAGATGGGGCTTGATTAGCAGTAATCAATGCCCCGTTTCTCGCACTCACCTCGCAGGGCGGCGAGGAAGTAGCTGCGTTCGCTGCCCCAACCACGAACCTTGCGCTCGTGATCCACGGTCTGCTTCAAACGCTCATCGCTGTATGCAGCAAAGCGGGCTGCATACTCTGAAATTCTTGACTCGGCATAACCTGCATCTCCTCGGTATATTTGCGTACGGTAACGGAGCTCTGATAGTCCGTCATGTCGAAGCTCAGCATCCACATACCGGGACGCTTGGTCTCCCGGCACTCGGCGGCAAAGACCCTGCCCTCCACGATGGCCGTACCCATTTTCACGTTCAGCTCCGTCATGGAGACAGGCTTGCCCTTGATCTCCTTGCCCAGCAGCACCTCGGTGCCGCCGCTTTTCTTCTCCGCCTTCCGATCATGAATGGTGAGATGCAGCCGGTGCAGACCGTACTGCTGGGTCAGCAGCTGCTCCAGCGCCGTCTGAGCTGCCTCCGGGATACGCTCCCCGGCGGCCACGTCCAGCTCCAGCGCCCGCTGCTTCACGTCCAGCGCTCCGCCGGTGACCACGGCGTCGTGAAGCAACAGTCGCAGTTCTCTGGGCGGCACGAAGCTTTCAAAAAAATCAAAAAATGTGATCTGTTCCCTCATAGCGCACTCCTGCTGTCATAGTCGGTCGATTTCGTCCATCAAGGCGTCCACCAGCTTGTCCTGCGGCACCTTGTAAAGGATCTCCCCCTTACGGAACACCAGACCCTCGCCATCGCCGCCGGCGATGCCCACGTCCGCTGCACGGGCCTCCCCCGGCCCGTTGACCACGCACCCCATCACCGCCACGGTGATGGGCTTGGTGCAGCCCTCCAACCGGCGCTCTACCTCCCGTGCAATGGGGATCATGTCATATTTTGTGCGGCCGCAGGTGGGGCAGGAGATGAGATTCGGCCCCGTTTGCCGCAGTCCGGCGGCAGAGAGGATATCCTTGGCCGCACGCACCTCCTCCACCGGGTCGGCGGTGAGACTCACCCGAATGGTGTCACCAATGCCCTGACACAGCAGGCCGCCGATGCCGATGGCGGATTTCAGCACTCCCATCCGGGGCGTGCCCGCCTCCGTGACCCCTAAATGCAGGGGGTAGTCCGTCTGCCGGTGCAGCAGCTGATAGGCTGCCATGTTCACCGGCACACGGGAGCACTTCACGGAGATGCAGATGTCGTCGAAATTGCAGTCGTTCAGCAGGCGGACATGGCCCATGGCACTCTCCACCAGCGCCTCCGGGGTGACGCCGCCGTATTTTTGCAGCAGTTCCCGCTCCAGTGAGCCGCCGTTGACACCGATGCGGATGGGGATGCCCTCGCTGCGGCAGGCGTCCGCCACGGCCCGCACCTTCTCCTGTGAGCCGATGTTGCCGGGGTTGATGCGAATTTTATCGATGCCCTGCCGCACGCACTCCAGCGCCAGCCGGTAATCGAAGTGGATATCCGCCACCAGCGGGATGTGGATGGCCCGGCGGATGCGGCCCACGGCCTGCGCCGCCGCCATATCCGGCACCGCCACCCGGATGATATCGCACCCCGCCTCCTCCAGCCGGAGGATCTGGGCTACGGTGGCGGCCACATCCTCCGTCCGGGTGTTGCACATGGACTGGATAGCGATGTCCGCTCCGCCGCCCACCGGGACGCTGCCCACATGAATTTGCTTGCTCATGGCTGATTCCTCCTCAGTTTATCCCCTTCTGTGGGGCAAAAACGCACCACAGGGACGGGAAGCCGCTCCCCGTCCCGTGTGCTCTTTCTCTCTTACTGAAACAGCTTCCACACGTCCTGAAAGGTGATGACCAGCATCAGCAGCATCAGCAGCGCAAAGCCGGCCAGATGGACGTAGCTCTCGAATTTTGCCGGAATTTTCTTGCGGATGGTCAGCATACACAGGGCGTTGACCACCAGAAAGAAGATCTTTCCGCCGTCCAGCGCCGGCAGGGGCAGCAGGTTCATCACCGCCAGATTCACCGCCACCAGCGCCGCCAGATAGGCGATGTTCTCCACCGCCGCCGAGGCGCTCTCCGCCTGTTCGCCCACGTCCGTGATGGTGGAGACGATGCCCACCGGGCCGCTGACGTCCTTGAGGCCCGCCTCACCGGTCACCAGCATCTGCAGGGACAGGCGCACGATCCGCACGAAGTCCACGGCGTTGTTCCAGCTGTACCGGAGGCGGCTGCCTACGGTGGCCTCCTCCGCCCCGAACATCAGGCCGAAGCCCGTGTAGGTCTGGCCCTGCTGGTCGGTGTACTCCGCCCGCTCCATGGGGAAGTCCTTCAGGGTCACGGTCTGACCGTCACGCTTGACCTTCAGGTCGAATACACCGGTCTTGTTGCGGCCCAGCAGCAGGCTCACGTCACTGTAAACATACACCCGCTCACCGTCGATGCTCACCAGACGGTCCCCCACCTGCAGGCCGCTCTCGCTCTGGAGGGGGCAGCCGTCGGCAAAGTCCGTGATGACCGGGACGTAAAATGCCTTGGCCCCGGCGTACAGGACGACGATGATGATCAGGCCCGTCAGAAAGTTCATAAAGGCCCCGGCGGCAAAAATGATGAGTTTTTTCCAGAAGCTCTGGTTATTCAAGGCCGTGGGGTCGTTGGAGTCCTCCTCCTCGCCCTCCATGGCACAGAAGCCGCCGATGGGCAGCAGCCGCAGAGAGTAGGTGGTATCCCCCTTGGTCTTGTGCAGGATGGTGGGGCCCATACCGATGGAAAATTCGTTGACCCGCACTCCGCAGGCCTTGGCCGCCAGAAAATGGCCCAGCTCGTGTACGGCGATGAGTACGCCGAAAATCAGGATCGCAGCAATAATATAGATCATGGTTCCTCCTACCGGTTCAGTACAGCGGCACGGGCCAATCTGTCTGCCTCCAGTATATCCTCCAGAGAGGGCGTATATTTCACCTCCACCCGGCACAGGGCATCCTCCACCCGCCGGGCGATATCGTTAAAGCCGATCTCCTGCCGCAGGAACAGGCCTACGGCCTCCTCGTTGGCACCGTTCATGATGGCGCAGGCGGTGCCGCCGGTTCGGGCGCACTGACGGGCAAGGGCAAGGCATGGAAACGCTTCCGTATCCGGTGCCTGAAAGGTCAGCGGCCCGCAGGACAGCAGATCCAGCGTCCGATCCGGTGTCTCGGCCCGGTAGGGCCATGTGAAGGCGTAACGGATAGGCAGCTTCATATCCGCCGTCCCCAGCTGGGCGATCATGGCCCCGTCCCGGTACTCCACCAGCGAATGGACGATGCTCTGGCGGTGGATCACCGCCTCCACCTGCTCCACCGGCAGCCGGTACAGCCGCATGGCCTCGATGATCTCCAGTCCCTTGTTCATGAGGGTGGCCGAGTCGATGGTGATCTTGGCCCCCATGCTCCAGTTAGGGTGCTTCAAAGCGTCCGCCGGAGTCTTATGCTCCAGTTCCTCATGGCTCAGACCGAAAAACGGCCCGCCGGAGCAGGTCAGCAGCAGACGCTTTACCTCCCGGCGATCCCGGCAGCCCTGCAGGCTCTGGAAAATGGCCGAGTGCTCCGAATCCACCGGCACGATCTCGGCGCCGCAGCGCTCCGCCTCCGCCATCACCAGCTCGCCGGCGCACACCAGCGTCTCCTTATTGGCCAGAGCGATGCGCTTTTTCTCCCGGATAGCCGCCAGCGTGGGTTCCAGTCCAACGCTGCCCATGACGGCGGTGACCACCGTGTCCGCCTCCGGCAGCGTCGCCGCCTCCAGAAGCCCCTCCGGCCCCGCCGCCACCCGGATATCCGTGTCGGACAGCCGCAGCCGCAGCTCCCCTGCCGCCGCCCGGTCATACAGCACCGCCAGCTTCGGATGGAGCTGGCGAGCCTGCTGCTCCAGCAGATCCACCTGGCGGTTGGCCGTCAGCGCCGCCACCGTCAGTCCCAGCTCCTGCACCACCTGCAGCGTCTGCCGCCCGATGGAACCGGTGGAGCCCAATACCGCAACGGTCTTTGTCATAGTCATATCTCCTTTACAGGCCAATGACCCAGCAGGTCATGAGCCACAGCACCGGTGCAGCGAACAGCACGCTGTCGAACCGGTCCAGCACACCGCCGTGACCCGGCAGCAGTCGCCCATAGTCCTTGATGCCGTACTGGCGCTTGATGGCCGAAAAGCTCAGGTCGCCCAGCTGGCCCATGAGGGCGCCCACCAGACCCATGAGGATGCAGCCGCCGATGTGCAGAGGCTGTAAGGTACAGAGGTAGAAGATGATCCGGAAGATCACCATGCCCAGCATACCGCCGACAAGGCCGCCCACGGCGCCCTCCACAGTCTTGTGGGGGCTTACCAGCGGCGACAGCTTGTGCTTGCCGCAGGCCATGCCGGTGAACAGGGCCGCCGAGTCGCTGCAGAAGGCCGCCACCAGCGGCACCAGCACCAGTCCGCCGCCGTGGGGCAGCATCCGCAGCAGCAGCAGGCAGCTGAAGGAAACCGGGATGGCCAGCCCCGCCAGCGCCATGACGCACACATCCAGCAGGGTCAGGGCGTGGGGCTTGCCATAGGTCAGCACGCCCGCCGCCGGCAGCGCTATCACGCCCACCAGCAGCAGCCCGTCCACGATGCCCAGCGGCAGCTGCCATCCATGGCCCGCACCGTAAAAATGCAGCACCACTAATATGCCCATCACCGCCGGCAGCGCCGTCCAGCGCCGGGTCTTTTCCGGCCCGCACACAGCCGCCAGCAGCTCATGGGTACCCACCACGCTCAGCGCCGCCAGCAGCGCCGCCGTGGCCCAGTCCGGCGCCACGCACAGGATGGCCAGCAGCAGTGGGATGCCGATCACCGCCACGATAATTCTCTGTTTCATATGCTTTCCTCTTTATTTTACCCCGCCGAACCGGCGGTCACGCTGCTGATACGCCACAATAGCCCGGTCCATATCCTCCGGCCCGAAGTCCGGCCACAGGGTATCGCAGAAATACAGCTCCGAATAGGCGCACTGCCACAGCAGAAAGCCCGACAGCCGCTCCTCTCCGCTGGTGCGGATGATAAGCTCCGGATCCGGGAGACCGTCCGTAAACAGGTAGCCGGAGAATCGCTCCTCATCCAGCTCCTCCGGGCGGCAGCGGCCCTCCACACAGTCGGCGGCAAAGTGCCGGGCCGCCCGCAGCAGCTCATCCCGACCGCCGTAGTTCAGGCAGACGTTGGCCTGAAAGCCCTGAATGTGGGAGGATATCTCGTTGGTGCGCCGGGCCAGTTCCTGCAGCTCCGGCGAAAGGGCGCTCAGGTCCCCCAGAAACCGCAGCCGGATCTGATCCCGCTCCATGGAGTCGATGGCCTCCAGCATATACTGCTTCAGAAGGCCCATGATGGTGTTGACCTCGTCCGCCGGGCGCTTCCAGTTCTCCGTGGAGAAGGCGTATACCGTCAGGTACTCCACTCCCAGCTCCTTGCAGTAGGTAGCGATTTTGCGGAACACCTCCGCCCCCACCTTATGTCCGGCGGTGCGGGGCAGGCCCCGACGCTTGGCCCATCTCCCGTTGCCGTCCATGATAACAGCGATATGGCGGGGAAGGCGGTTTTCATCCACCTGCCCCGCCGTATGATGCTTCTTTTTGGAAAACAGGCCCATCAGACGGACATGAGTTCCTTTTCTTTGGTATCCAGCAGCTTATCCAGCTCCTTGCAGTGGTCGTCGGTCATCTTCTGCAGGTCCTTCTCAGCCAGCTTCAGCTCGTCCTCGGTGATCTCGGAGGCCTTCTGCATCTTCTTGAACGCCTCCAGCGCATCCCGGCGGATGTTGCGGATGGCCACCTTGCCGCCCTCGTTGTACTTGCGGATCTGCTTGACCAGCTCCTTGCGGCGCTCCTCCGTCAGCTGGGGGAAGGCCAGCCGGATGGACTTGCCGTCATTCTGGGGATTGATGCCCAGATCGGACTCCTGAATGGCCTTCTCAATGCCCTTCAGGGCCGAGGCGTCCCAAGGGGTGATGAGCAGCGTCCGGGGATCGGGGGACGCCACCGCAGCGATCTGCTGGATGGGGGTGGGGGTGCCGTAGTAGTCCACCTGAATGCGGTTGAGGACGGATGCGTTGGCCCGTCCGGCCCGCACGGCGCCGAAGTCACGCTCCACCGCCTCCACGCTCTTCTTCATCTTTTCCTCGTATACCTTGTAGTGTTCCTTCAGCATGGTTATGCCTCCTTCACGATCGTTCCGATTTTTTCGCCCCGCAGCACACGCACGATATTATACGGGTCTTTCAGTGCAAACACCAGCACCGGGATGTGGTTGTCCATGGACAGGCTGGTGGCGGTGGAATCCATCACCGCCAGATGACGCTTGAGCACCTCGTCATAGGTGATGGCGTCGAATTTCACGGCGTCGGCGTTCTTGGCCGGGTCGCAGTCGTACACGCCGTCGATGTTCTTGGCCAGCAGGATCACGTCGGCGTTGATCTCCGCCGCCCGCAGCACCGCCGCCGTATCGGTGGAGAAGAAGGGGCATCCCACACCGCAGCCAAACAGCACCACCCGGCCCTTTTCCAGATGCCGGACGGCTCTGGCCCGGATGTATGGCTCCGCCACCTCACGGATCTCCAGTGCCGTCTGGAGCCGGACGTCCACGCCCTTCTGCTCCAGCACGTCCGCCAGTGCCATGCAGTTCATGGCCGTGGCCAGCATCCCCATGTGGTCGGCACGGGTACGCTCGATGTGACCCTCGCCGTTCTTCACGCCCCGCCAGAAGTTGCCGCCGCCGATGACAACGCCGATCTGCACGCCCATGTTCACGCACTCCTTGATGACGTCCGCCACCTGACCCAGCACCTGAAAGTCCAGGCCGAAGTGCTTCTCGCCCGCCAGTGCCTCGCCGCTGATCTTCAGCAGCACCCGTTTATACTTCGGTTCGTCCATTGCTCTTCCTCCGTATGTGATACTTGGGAGTATTTTACCTTATTTTTTCCCGTTTGCATAGAGGGAAAAGCAAAATTTTTTCCGTCCTCTCTCCCCGCCTTGCATTTTCCGGCGGAAGATGGTACCATCTCAACGAAAAGAAACTGATAGGAGACGCCTTATGGAGCTGCTGCACATACATAAAGATACATGGGCCGCCGTGGGAGCCACGGCCCTGATCCCCTTTTACCGCCTGACGGATACGGACATTGTCCTGCTGGACACCGGCATCGCCGCCTCTGACCGGGAGGGCCTTACCGCCCTGCTGGAGGAGCACGGTCTGCGCCCCAAGGGGATCCTCTGCTCCCACGCTCACTACGACCATGTAGGCAACGCCGCCTATCTCCGCTGCCGTTACGGCTGCCCCATCGCCATGCCCATGATCGAGGCCGCCATCTGCGCCGATGCCACCGCCTTCCGGGCCAACTACGAGACCCTCACCTACGGCACCATCCAGTCCATGTTTCCGGAGGAGTGCTTCCTGTCGGACGTTCTCATCTCCCCTGACGCAGAACATCTGGACTTTTGCGGCGTCCGCTTCGGTCTGCTGCCCCTGCCGGGCCACTCTGCCGGGCAGATGGGCTTTACCACCCCCGACGGCACTGCCTATCTGGCAGACTGCCTGTTAGGGCCGGAGCAGCTGCAGCGCTTCAAGCTGCCCACCATCATGCACATTGCCCGTGATCTGACGGTGATGGAGTCTCTCCGCAGTCTCCGCTGCCCGGCCTATGTGCTGGCCCATAAGACCAGCGTCACAGAGCTTGGTCCCGTCATCGATGCCAACATCGCCGCCATCCACGATAAGGGGCGGCGGCTGCTGAGCTGTCTCGCCGACGGCATGACCGCCGACCAGTGGCTCTATGCCTACTGCCGTCAGGAGGGTATCCACACTCATGATCCCTTCCGCATCAGCGTCACCCAGCGCAATTTCCTGCATCTGTCCAACTGGCTGGTGGACGAGGGCCAGGTGGCTCTGTACCATGACCTCTGCGTGAGCCGTTACAGTAAGGTGTGAAGTAAGGTGTGAACCGGTCCACGGTGGGTAAGTTTTCGTTTTTTATCGTCCGTAATGGCCACAGGGGAGGGGGCAGCATCCACTGTCCCCTCCCCTGTTTCTTCTTTCGTTAATTCCGTTTTTTCAATCCTCCAGCAGCTCTGTGAAGCTCCGGATGGTCCGATCGCACACCCGTGTCATCTCCTCCCACGAGACGTGAAAGAACTGATCGTAGACCCCCACCGTGTGCATCCCGGCCGCCTTGGCCCCACGGCAGGCCGCCACGGAATCGTCGTACACCACGCACTCCGCCGGCTCCACGCCCATGCGTCGGGCCGCTACCCGGAAGATCTCCGGGTCCTTCTTCTCGATCTTCAGATCGTGGGCAAACAAGATCTCCTCAAAATATGGCATCAGTCCCAGATGCCCCAGTGCCGCCCGGCAGTGAGCCGGAACACTGGAGGTCAGCACCATCATCCGCTGCTCCCGGCGGCGGCACTGATCCAGATACTCCCGCACGCCGGGCTTCACCTGTACCCGTGTGGCGTAGGCGTCCCCGGCCATCTCCATCCACTCTGCCATGATATCCTCCACAGACTCCTCCAGATGGCAGTAGCGCTTGGTGAACTCCGCCGCCAGCGGGAAAATGGTGTGCGCCACCCCCTGATAGTACTCCTTGGTGTAGGGAAAGCCACGCTTGGCCAGAAAGGCCTCATCCACCTCCCGCCAGATGCCGTTGGAATCGATCAGGGTCCCGTCCATGTCAAAAATATGCATCCATTCGTCCTCCGCTCGGATCGTTTCTGTGATTATATCAAGTTTTTGCCATTCTGTAAACGCCGGTTTCCCATGTGGACAAATGGGGAAAGCTGTGGTAGAATAGTGTGATTAAATTTTCCGATCCAACGGGAGGGACAATGCCATGCAGGGAAAGCTCATCGTATTCGAGGGGACCGACGGTTCCGGCAAGGCTACGCAGTCGGAGCTGCTGTGCCAGGAGCTGACCCGGCGGGGCGTTCCCTACCGCAAGCTGACCTTCCCCCGGTATCAGGAGGAATCCTCGGCACTGGTACGGCTCTATCTGGGCGGGGCCTTCGGCCAGAAGCCCGGCGATGTCAATGCCTATGCCGCTGCGGCTTTCTACTCCGTGGACCGCTACGCCTCCTATAAGCAGGACTGGGGCAGCTACTATGAGCAGGGCGGTCTGCTCATCGCCGACCGCTATACCACCTCCAACGCCGTTCACCAGACCTCCAAGCTTCCGCCGGAGCAGCAGCGGCCCTTTGTGGACTGGCTCTTTGACTTCGAGTATCAGAAGCTGGGCCTGCCCACCCCGGATCGAGTGCTGTACCTGGATCTCCCCACGGAGCTGTCCGAGCAGATGATGCGCCGCCGGGAGGAGGCTACCCATACCCACGCCGACATTCACGAGCAGGACGAGGCTTATCTCCGCTCCTGCCGGGAGAGCGCCGCCCGTGTGGTGGACTGGTGCGGCTGGCAGCGCATCCGCTGCGACCGGGACGGCCGGATCCGCAGTATTCAGGACATCCATCAGGAGGTTCTGGAGCGTGTGGCGGATCTGCTGCCGTAAAAAAGGACGGAACGCCGCAGCGTCCCGTCCCGGTTCGGCCGAACCCTATGGTACGTGTCTGTGTCCCTCAGCAGGAGCAGCGGGAGTCGCCGCCGCAGCAGCGCTCGTTCTGTCCGCCGCCGCAGCAGCAGAGCACCAGTAAAACGATGACGATCAGCCAGATGCAGGAGCAGTTGTTGTTGTCAAAGCACACTTGAACCTCACCTCACTTGTTCTTCACTGGCTTATTCTATGCCCCACCGCCCCGGAAGGTATCTTGTCCGGTCTGATTTGCGCTGGGGAAAATGCGATAAAGAAAGGAACAACGATCTATGGCAGACCGCAAAAACAACGAGACCACCAGCTGGAACGCCGACGAGGTGCGCCGCCAGCAGACTCAGCGCAAGCAGCGCAAGAAAATGCGCCGGGCCCGTTTCTGGGCCATCTACTGCGCCGGTGTGGTGCTGGGCTCCTGCCTGCTGGCGGGACTGGGCTGGCTCATGGTCAATGACGTGTGCGCCCTGAACAAGGCACCTCTCACCGCCACGGTGGAGATCGAAAAGGGCGACTCCGTGGGGCAGATCGCCTCCAAGCTGAAGAAGGCGGGCATCATCAAATATAAGCTGCTGTTCGTCATCACCAGTCCCCTCTTCCACGCCAAGGACACCATCCAGCCCGGCAGCTACGAGCTCAACACCGACATGGACTACAACTGCATCATCGACTCCATGCAGCAGGGCTCCTCTGTGGCCGAGACGGTGAAGGTCACCATCCCGGAGGGCTACTCCGTGCAGGAGACCATCCAACTGCTGGCCGACAGCGACGTGTCCAATGTGGAGGATCTGACGGAGGCCGCCAAGAACCATGTGTTCGACTACACCTTTGTGGATAACGAGAACCTGGGCAGCATCACCCGGCTGGAGGGCTTCCTCTTCCCGGATACCTATGAGTTCTTCCACAAGGAGGATGCTGTCTCTGCGCTGGATCGCCTGCTCTCCAACTTCCAGACCCGTGTCAGCGGCGAGCTGCTGACGGATATCGAGAACTCCCAGTACAGCCTCCGTGAGATCGTCACACTGGCCTCCATCATCGAAAAGGAGGCCATCGGGGACGACGAGGAGCGGGCCAACATCTCCTCCGTGTTCTATAACCGCCTCAGCGGCGACAACTCCGAGATCGGTACTGCCCTCCAGTCCGATGCTACCATCTACTATGCCCTGCACATCGCCGGCATGGACGATACCCAGTTCTCCACGGATCTGGACAGCCCTTACAACACCTACAAATACGGCGGCCTCCCCGCCGGCCCCATCTGCAACCCCAGTCTGTCCTCCATCAAGGCGGCGGTGCATCCCAACGACACCGGCTACTACTACTTTGCCTACGGCAAGGATGGAGTCAGCCACTTCTTCCGTACCTATGACGAGCATCTGGCCTTCGTCAACAGCGATATGTACGCCCCGGATTGATGGATATGATGAGAAAAAAGCCTGAGCTGCTGTCCCCGGCCGGGGATATGGAAAAGCTGAAAATGGCCGTGGCCTATGGTGCCGACGCCGTGTATCTGGCAGGCACCTCCTTCGGGATGCGCTCCTTCGCCGGGAATTTCTCCCCGGAGGAGCTGCCCCTTGCGGTGGCCTATGCCCATGACCACGGCGTCCGGGTCCACGTCACCGTCAATACCATGCCCCGCAGCGGCGAGGTGGACGCCCTCCCCGCCCATCTGGAGCGCCTGAATGACGCCGGGGTGGATGCTCTCATTCTGGCGGATCTGGGGGCCTTCACGCTGGCGGGAAAATACGCTCCCCGCTGCGAGCGCCACATCAGCACCCAGCAGTCCATCGCCAACTACGCCTGCGCTCAGGCGTGGTACGATCTGGGCGCCAAGCGAGTGGTGCTGGCCCGTGAGCTGAGCATGGACGAGATCCGTGAGATCCGCCGCCGCACCTCCCCGGAGCTGGAGCTGGAGACCTTCTGCCACGGGGCCATGTGCGTGTCCTATTCCGGCCGCTGCCTGCTCTCCAATTACATGACGGGTCGGGACTCCAACCGGGGCGCCTGCGCCCAGCCCTGCCGCTACCAGTACGCCCTGATGGAGGAGAAGCGCCCCGGCGAATACTTCCCGGTGTTCGAGGACGAGAAGGGTACCTACATCATGAACTCCCGTGATATGTGCATGATCGACCATCTGGACGACCTCATGGACGCCGGAGTGGACTGCCTGAAGATCGAGGGGCGGGCCAAATCCGCCTACTATGCCGCCATCGTTACCGGGGCTTACCGCCATGTCATCGACGACGTGGCGCAGGGCCGCCCCGTCGATCCCGTCTGGCGGGACGAGGTGGAGCACGTCAGCCACCGCCACTATTCCACCGGCTTTTTCTACGGCCCTCCCGGCCAGTATTATGAGAGTTCCCGCTATATCCGGGACTGGCAGATCTGCGCTGTGGTAACGGACTGCACCCCAGAGGGGCTGGCCACCCTGAGCCTCCGCAACAAGTTCCGCACCGGCGATACCGTGGAGGTAGTGGGGCCGGATACCCGTCCCTTCTCCCTTACCGTGCCGGAGATGACGGATGCCGACGGACTGCCCCTCTTTGAGCCGAAAACGCCTCAGATGACCTTTACCATGCCCCTGCCCCGGCCGGTGCCGCCTATGAGTTTCATCCGCCATGCCGTGGACCTGTCGGGAAAGTAATGTCCCGCATGACCGACGCCCCCTTCCGAACCCCGGAAGGGGGCGTTGTTTCGACACAGACATGACAGGTTCAAGTTGAAATCGTTTTCCCCCTCCTAAAGCTATATCCCCTGCGGGGCGGACCCTCTGTCCGCCCCGCTTCCTTTTGCCCATAAAAATTCCCCGCTCCGGCAACTGGCTCTTTTCAATCGATGCAGATTGCGGTATAATAAGCCCTGATTACGACCCGATGGAGGTGCCTATCTCATGGAAGTGAAGCGCTGGGAGCTCATGCCCCATGTGTATCTGACCTATTTGCCGGCCCGGAAATTCAAAACCGGGGTGCTGTCGGCCCAATTCATCACGCCGCTGGCCAAGGAAACGGCGTCCTACAACGCCCTGCTGCCGGCGGTGCTGCACCGCGGCACCATGCGCTGCCCGGACATGGAGCAGCTCTCTGCGGCCATGGATCGGCTCTACGGCGCACAGATCAGCCCCACCATCCGCAAGCGGGGGGAGACGCAGTGCCTTGGCTTCGTGGCCAGCTTTATCGACGACCGGTTCGTCTCCCGGAATGAACCGCTGCTGGAGCCTGCGGCGGAGCTGCTGGGGGAGCTGCTGCTGGACCCTGTGACCCGTGGCGGCCGGTTTCTGCAGGAATATGTGGAGGGCGAGAAGGCCAATCTGGCCGACGCCATCCGCTCCATCCGCAACGACAAGCGGGACTGGGCCGATCTGCGGCTTTTGCAGGAGATGTGCGCCGGGGAGCCCTATGGCATCAGCCGCTTCGGTGACGAGGCGGGGCTGGCCAAGATCAACAACCAGAAGCTCTACGCTCACAGCCAGCGGATGATGTCCTCCTCCCGGCTGGAGCTGTTCTACTGCGGCAGCGCCGAGTGCCATCGGGTGGAGGAGGCCCTGCTGACGGCCTTCTCCTCCCTGACCCGTGGCCCCCAAACGGAGCCGGAGCCGCCCCGACGGTTCGCCGCTCCCTCCCAGCCCCGACTGGTGACGGAGGAGATGGACGTGACGCAGGGCAAGCTCTCCATGGGCTTCCGCTGCGATACCGATGACGAGCCCGCCATGATCCTGACAAACCTCATGTTCGGCGGCTCCAGCAACTCCAAGCTGTTTCTGAACGTCCGGGAGAAGCTCTCCCTCTGCTACTATGCCTCCAGCACCTACGTCCGTTCCAAGGGCATCCTGACGGTGTCCTCCGGCATCGAGACGGCGGACTATGACCGGGCCGAGGCGGAGATCCTCCGCCAGCTGGACGAGATCCGGCAGGGCCTCTGGGAGGACTGGGAGCTGACGGCGGCACGGGAGAGCCTGCTCAGCGCCCTGCAGGCACTGGGAGATTCTCAGGGTGCGCTGGAGAACTACTATCTGGGGCTGGCAGCCACCGGCCGCCGGGAGACCCCGGAGGAGATGGCGGCGCTGCTGCGGCAGGTGACCCCGGAGCGCATCCGTGCGGCAGCCCAGAGCGTGCAGCTGGATACCATTTACTTCCTGAAGGGAAAGGAGGCGTGAGGATGTATTATCCCCGCATTGACGAGACGGTGACCTTCCGCCGCCTGAAAAACGGCCTGCCGGCCTATGTGGTCCACAAGCCCGGCTACACCCGGAAATACGCCATGTTCGCCACCCGCTACGGCGGCATGGACCTGCGCTTTCAGCAGGACGGCGTATGGCAGGATACCCCGGCGGGCATCGCCCACTATCTGGAGCACAAGATGTTCGACACCGCCGACGGAAACGCCATGCAGGAGATGGCCAAAAACGGCGCCGAGCCCAATGCCTTTACCAGCAACGCCATGACGGCCTACTACTTCGACTGCACGGAGCACTTTGACGAGAATCTGCGGCAGCTGCTGTCCTTTGTGTCGATGCCGTACTTCACTGACGAGAGCGTGGCCAAGGAGCAGGGCATTATTGCTCAGGAGATCGGCATGATCGAGGACGACCCGGAGTGGCAGGTCTATAAGCGGATGCTGCAGGCCCTGTACCGGGAGAGTCCCGCCCGTATCCCCGTGGCCGGCTCCGTGGAGAGCATCTCCCACATCACTGCCGAGACCCTGTACCGCTGCCACAAGGCCTTCTACACCCCCGCCAATATGTGTCTGGTGGCGGTGGGTGATCTGGACGCCGAGGCGGTGTTCCGGGCAGCGGAGGATATCCTGCCCCCGGAAAGCGGCCCGGATATCCCCCGTGACTACGGTGGCAGCGAGGGAGACACCCCCGCTCAGTCGGAGACCTCCTGCCGGATGGAGGTGTCCATGCCGTCGTTTCTGGTGGGCTTCAAATGCCCCGCTCCCCCGGAGGGAGAGCAGCGGCTGCGCTGGGACATCCTGGGGGATCTGGCCTGCGATATCCTCATGGGGGACTCCAGTCCCCTGTTCTCCCGGCTGTACAGTCAGGGTCTCATCAACGGTTCCTTCGGCAGTTCCTTTGACCTGCTGCCCGGTGCGGCCTACGCCTACGCCGGCGGCGACAGCAACGATCCCGCCGCCGTGATGGAGGCCATTTTAGAGGAGGCCCGACGCCTGACCCGTGAGGGTCTGGATCCGGACTACTGGCAGCGGATGAAGCGGGGGAACTTCGGGGCCTCCCTGAAGGGTCTCAACTCCTTCGATTCCATCGCCATTTCGCTGGTGGAGGGCTGCTTCCAGCACTTTGATCCCCTGCGCTTCCCGGAAATTTACGACAGCATCACCCCGCAGGATGTGCTGGATTTCATCCGGGAGCATATCTGCCGCAGCCGTGCGGCCCTGTCCGTTATCTATCCCAAGGAGGACTGATCATGAATGACAACTGGAAATTTTCCGATCTTCCCTATACCAGCCCCGATGTAGAGGCCCTTCAGGCCCGGTATGATGCCCTGACCCAGCGGGCTAAGGACGCCCAAGGTCCGGAGGAGCTGCTGGAGGTGGTGCGGCAGCGGGATGCCCTCCAGCAGGAGGTATCCCTCTGCCAGAGCATCGCCTTCATCCGGGCCTTCCACGATGTCACTGACGAGTTTTATCAGCGGGAGCTGCAGGAGACCCTGCCCCGACTGGAGACGCTGGATACGCAGTCTCTGTCCATGGCCATAGCAGAGAGTCCCTACGCTGCGGCGGTGGACGAGGCCTTCGGCCCCCAGCTGCGCCGTCTACTGACGCTGGATCAGCGGCTCCGCACCGGCGGCAAGGAGCTGCAGGCCCGCATCTCCCAGCTCACCGCTCAATACCAGCAGCTGGTGGCCTCCGCCAAGTATCAGGTGCAGGGCGAGACTCTCAGCGGCGGCCAGCTGCGCTTTGCGCTGACCAGCACCGACCGGGAGCGCCGCAAGGCCGCCTACGATGCCCAGCAGCAGACCGCCGTGGAAAACGGCCCTGTGCTGGAAAAGCTCCTGCGGGAGCTGGTTCATGCCCGGAACCAGCTGGCCCGAGAAAATGGCTTCGACAGCTTTGCCGACTACGGCGATCTCAGTATGCAGCGTCTGGGCTATGGCCGGGCGGAGTTGGACGAGTTCTGCCGTCAGGTACAAAAGTACATCACGCCCCTGTATCTGCAAATGCAGGAGCAGCAGCGCCAGCGGCTGGGGGTGGAAACGCTGCTGCCCTATGACCGGGCGCTGGTGTTCCCAGAGGGCAACGCCGTCCCCGTGGTAACGGAGGAGCTTCCTAAGGCTGCACGCCGGATGTACCACGCCCTGAGTCCGGAGGCGGGACATTTCTTCGACGAGATGGTCCGCCACGACCTGTTGGACGTGGCAGGCTCTCCCAATAAAATCTCCGGCATGGGCTTCTGCGATATGCTGGGCGCCCCCTGCGGGATGCCCTTCATCTTCGCCAACTGCGACGGCACCGGCTCCGACGTCACCGTCTATACCCATGAGCTGGGCCACGGCCTTCAGGGCTACCTCTCCTACCGCAGCCAGCCGCTGGCGGACTATGTGGGGCTGAGTCCCGATCTGGCGGAGGTCCACTCCAAGACCATGGAGCTGCTGACCCTCCCCTACGCACGGGACTTCTTCGGCCCTCACGCCCCCCAGTTCCTGACGGAGCACCGTTATGACTTCATCAAAGAGCTGTGCGCCTTCTGCTCCATCCACACCTTCGAGACTTGGCTCTATGAGCACCCGGACGCTTCTCTTTCTCAGTGGGCAGAGGAGTTCGACCGCACGGAGAAAGTCTTCGGCCGGGCCCAGAACAACGAGCCGTGGCGGCAGCAGGTGCTGGCCGGCTGCGATCTGTTCACCAACACGGCCATCTATATGTTCCCCCGCTATGTGGTGAGCTACGCCCTCTCCATCGTCTGCGCCCAGCAGCTGAAGGCCGCCTATGACGCCGACCCCGTGGACGGCTGGGCCAGATATCACGCCCTGTGCGCCTCCGGCGGCAGCAAGCTCTACGCCGAGACGCTGGCAGATGCCGGGCTGGAGCTGCCCTACGCCCCCGGTGTGGTGGAGCGGCTGGCCCGTGAGCTGGCGGCGCAGGCCTGAAGCCACCCCACCCCTTCGAGCGCACGGCGCTCTGCACTTTATCCCAAGGAGGAATCATCATGCAAATTATGACTGACAGCCCCATCCGGTTCCCCGGTCTGTTCGGGGACTGGGCCTTTACCGCCAGCTCCAAGGCGCTGGACATCGGCAACGGCATTTACTGGTACGGTATCCTCATCGCCCTTGGTCTGGTCATCGCCATCTGGTGGTGCATGAACCAGAAATCCAAGTACGGCATCACCGAGGACGACCTGCTGGACAGCGTTCTGTGGGGCATCCCCTGCGCCATTGTGGGGGCAAGAATTTACTATGTACTGTTCTATCTGGATCAGTTCAAAAACAGCGACGGCAGCTTCAGCTTCCGCAAGGCCATCGCCATCTGGGACGGCGGCCTTGCCATCTACGGTGCCGTCATCGCCGTGGTTATCGTGGGCATCTGCATCAGCCGCCACAAGGGCTATAAGCTGGGAGCCATGCTGGATCTTGCGGTGATGGGCCTGCTCATCGGCCAGTGCATCGGCCGGTGGGGCAACTTCATGAACCGGGAGGCCTTCGGTGCCGAGACCACCCTGCCGTGGCGGATGCAGCTGACCACCGTCACCGGCCAGCTGGTGGAGGTCCACCCCACGTTCCTGTATGAGAGCCTGTGGAATCTTGCGGGCCTGCTGCTCATTATCTTCGTGGTATCCAAGGCCCGCCGCTTCGACGGCGAAAACACCTGGTTCTACTTCCTGTGGTACGGCATCGGCCGCTTCTGGATCGAGGGCCTGCGGACCGACAGCCTGTACCTCTTCAACTGGACCATCGGCGGCCAGCCCATCCGGGTGTCTCAGGCTCTGAGCCTTGTGATGGTATTCGTGTCCCTCTTCATGCTGTACTACAACATCAAGCTCCACCCCCACAAGCCGGAGGAGCTGTATGTCAACATCGTGGCGGCCCGCAATGCCGCCGCAGCCGAAGCGGCTGTCGCCCCGGCAGCTGAGTCTCCCGCTCAGGCGACCCCCACCGAGGATGCTCCAGCCGTCTCTTCCGAGCCGGAGGCTCCCTCCCAGAAGGATACCTCCGGTGAAACCCCGACGGAGGACCCGTCATGAGTGCTGCGCTGTTAGACGGCAAGGCCCTGTCCGCCCGGATGCGGGAGCGGCTGGGGCAGGAGGCCGCCGCCCTGCCCCGCCAGCCGGGTCTGGCGGTGATTCTGGTGGGGGACAATCCCGCCAGCGCCGTATACGTCCGCAACAAGGAGAAAGACTGCGCCCAGTGCGGGGTGCGGTGCCTGAACCATCACCTGCCCGCTGAAACCACCCAGCAGGAGCTGCTGGCACTGGTGGAGGACATGAACCGCCGGGAGGACGTGGACGGAATTCTGGTGCAGCTTCCCCTTCCGGAGGGGCTGGACAGCCGGGCCGTGCTGGAGGCCATCCGCCCGGAGAAGGACGTGGACGCCTTCCACCCGGAGAATGTGGGTCGCCTGATGCTGGGGCTGCCCCGGTTCCTGCCCTGCACCCCCGCCGGGGTCATGGCCCTGCTGCGGGCGTATGGTATCTCCCCCGCCGGGAAACACTGTGTGGTGATAGGCCGCAGCAACATCGTGGGAAAGCCCATGGCCCTGCTGCTTCTGGCGGAGGATGCCACCGTCACCGTCTGCCACAGCCGCACGCCGGATCTGGCGGAGCAGTGCCGTCGGGCGGACATCCTCATCTCCGCCGTGGGCCGCCGTGGCCTCATCACCGCCGACATGGTCAAGCCCGGCGCCGTGGTCGTGGATGTGGCCATGAACCGCAATGAGGAGGGCAAACTCTGCGGCGACGTGGACTTCGCCGCCGTAGCGGAAAAGGCGGCCTATATCACCCCCGTGCCGGGGGGCGTAGGCCCCATGACACGGGCCATGCTCATGGAAAATACCATCTCTGCATCCCGCAGACGGCAGCATAAGGAGGACTGACTCATGAAAACCGATATCGAGATCGCACAGAGCTGCCCCCTCCTCCCCATCACCGCCATCGGCGCAAAGCTGGGCCTGACGGAGGAGCAGCTGGAGTGCTATGGCCGCTATAAGGCCAAGCTGCTGCCCTCCGCCACAGTGGGCAAGCCCCAGACCGGGAAGCTGATCCTGGTCACAGCCATCAACCCCACTGCCGCCGGGGAGGGGAAGACCACCACCAGCATTGGGCTGGCGGACAGCCTGTCGGCGCTGGGGAAAAAGACGGTGCTGGCCCTGCGGGAGCCTTCTCTGGGGCCGGTGTTCGGTCTCAAGGGCGGAGCCACCGGCGGCGGCTGGGCGCAGGTGGCCCCCATGGAGGACATCAACCTCCACTTTACCGGCGACTTCCACGCCATCGGCGCCGCCAACAACCTGCTGGCGGCCATGGTGGATAACCACATCTATCAGGGCAACGCTCTGGACATCCAACAGGTGACGTGGCGGCGCTGCGTGGACATGAACGACCGCCAGCTGCGGTACATCCTCTGCGGTCTGGGTGGCAAGGGAAACGGCGTACCCCGTGAGGAGGGCTTTGACATTACCGTGGCCACGGAGGTCATGGCGGTGCTGTGTCTGGCGGAAGATCTGACGGACCTGAAGGCCCGTCTGGCTCGGATGATCGTGGGCTACAACGGCCACGGCCAGCCGGTGACTGCCGGGGATCTGAAGGCGGCGGGGGCCATGGCCGCCCTATTGAAGGACGCCATCCGCCCCAATCTGGCCCAGTCGCTGGAGGGGACTCCCGCCATCATCCACGGCGGTCCCTTCGCCAACATCGCCCACGGCTGCAACAGCGTAGCCGCCACCAAGGCTGCCCTGCGGCTGGGGGACTATGTGGTGACGGAGGCGGGCTTCGGCGCTGATCTGGGGGCCGAAAAGTTTCTGGATATCAAGTGCCGTAGGGCGGGACTGCGTCCGGATGCGGTGGTGATCGTGGCCACGGTCCGGGCCCTGAAACTCCACGGGGGCGCTGATAAGACCCAGCTGGCGGCGGAGGACACGGCAGCCCTGCGCCGAGGCATCCCCAATCTGCTGCGGCACATCGAGAACATCACGCAGGTCTATGGCCTGCCGGCAGTGGTGGCCCTGAACCGCTTCACCAGCGACTCGGCGGCGGAGCTGGCACTGGTGCAGGAGGCCTGCGCCGCCTATGGGGCGGAGGTGGCCCTATCGGAGGTGTGGGAGAAGGGCAGCCGGGGCGGCATGGAGCTGGCCTGCGGCGTTCTGCGTGCGTTGGAGCGGGAAAACCACTTTCGCTTCGCCTACGATGCCGCTCTCCCCATCCGGGACAAGCTGCTGGCCCTGACCCAAAGAATCTACGGCGGCCACAATGTGGCCTATACCGAGGAGGCCGACCGGGAGATCGACCGCCTGACGGAGCTGGGCTTCGGCGGTCTGCCGGTGTGCGTGGCCAAGACTCAGTACAGCCTCTCCGACGACCCCAAGAAGCTGGGGGCCCCTCAGGATTTCATCCTGACGGTGCGAAAGGTGAGGGTCTCCGCCGGAGCCGGGTTCATCGTGGCCCTGACGGGGGACATTCTCACCATGCCGGGTCTGCCCAAGACCCCGGCGGCAGAGGCCATCGACGTGGACGAAAACGGCGTCATCTCCGGCCTGTTCTGATAGGTAACATAACACGATAGAAATAGTAAAAAAGCATCGCATCTGCTATGCAGATGCGATGCTTTTTTTCATGCTTATCTCTTTCAGAACAGCCGCCGGCCCGTCAGGAAGTGGCTGGCATAGTAGCTCTCGCTGAAGGAGCTGATCTTCACGCAGTTGAATCGAGAATCGGAGGTGGCGTGGATGACCTGCCCGTCTCCGATGTAGATGCCGCAGTGGGAGGCGGCGCTGGAGGAGAAATCCGCATCCTGAAAAAACACCAGATCCCCCGGCTGCAGTTCCCCGAAGCCCACCGCCATGCCGTAGCTCAGCTGATCCGTGGCTCCGTGGGGCAGATACACCCCGAACTGCTGATAGATGTACATGGTATAGCCGGAGCAGTCAAAGCCGCTGGGAGACGCCCCGCCATAGGCGTAAGGCACCCCCTGATAGGACAGGGCCAGCGCCACCAGATCCGACGCCGATCCGGAGACCGTTCCGGCGTCGCCGCCGCTGGGTAGGTCGCCGGAGCCGCCGGAGGAACCACTATCGGAGGACGTATTTCCCCCGGCTTGGGGCCGTGAGGCAGACAGCTCCAGATAATCCCCGGAGACGTAGCCGCTCACCCCGTCGTAGTCTACATAAAACCAGCCGTTTTCAAACCGGGACACCGACACCCATGCTCCATAGGGGAGGGATGTCACCGTTTCATAGCCGGTACCGGCCCCGGAGCGCAGATTCAGTGCATCCGCCGTCACCTGTCCGTAGCCGGTCAGGCCGGAGGTCCGCAGGTCCAGATATTCCCCGGAGAGATAGCCCTCGATGCCGTCGTAGCGCACCTGATACCAGCCGCCGCTCTTTCCCGTGACGGCCACCGTGGTGCCATAGTCCACCAGCGCCAGCGCCTCGGCGTCCCAATCGCCGCTGCGGCGGATGTAGAGGGCGTCAGTGGTGACAGCCGCCGCCAGCACGGAGGTATCCGTCGCCGGAAGGCTCTCCTCCTCCGCAGGCTCCGCTGTCACGTCTGCCGTCGGCTCCGCCGTCTGGGGGGCCGCCAGAGCCGCAGTCTCCGCCGCCTTCAGCTTCTCCAGCGCCTCTCTTGGCACCACCATGCCCAAGTGGACGGCGGGGGAAACCACATTCTCCGGCGGCGTGCGCTCCACGGTGAGATGTACCGTACACAAAGCCGCCAGCAGGATCACCAGCGCCGCCAGCAGAAATTTTCGTGTCATGCCGGACACCCTTTCTCTCGCTTATTTCCCGGCCAGAGCCCGCTCCAGCCAGATGGAGCCCACGTCCATGGCTGCGTACAGGCTGTCCTTCTCGGACTTCTTCACCACCCGGTCACGGGACTTCAGGTCGGGATCCGTCAGCTGCAGCTGCACGGACACACGGGTGGCCACGTCCATGTCCTGCTCCTTCTTGGTGTCCAGGATCTGCAGCATAATGATGTACTTGTCCGCCATGCTGCCGTAGTAAATGATGTTGTCAATACGGCGCAGAGGGTGGTTTTTATAGATGAGACCCTCGGTCTTTTTGTTTTCAGCCATTTGAATAACTCCCTTCTTTAATAGAACCATACACTTGTAACCAAATTGTAACACACACCGCTCCCCTTGTCAATTCGCCCGCAGGGAAAAAGCCTGCCGCTTTCTGTCGTCGCTATCATTCCACGCCCTCCCGCCGCTAAATTTTTAGCATCCACATTAATTTTATCTCATATTAGTAAGGTTTCATGATCCCATTTTACAGCGATTTTCGCATACACAGCGCAGATAGTGAAATCCTTTCCGCCAAATCCCCCATAGTTTCGTCACGTTTTCGTCACATAACAGAAAACAGCCTCTCTATACGCTAAAAAGTGCTTGCCAAAAAATGGCAGTTGGTGTATAATGACCAGAGATTTTCAAAAGAGGAGACCTTGCCATGTCTGCTATGACTGCTTCGGAGCGCCGCCAGCAAATCGCCCGGCTGCTTTCCGCATCCCAAGCGCCTATCAGCGCCACGACCCTTTCTCAGGAGCTGGGCGTCAGCCGTCAGATCATCGTGGGGGATATCGCCCTGCTGCGTGCCGCCGGTCAGGAGATCACCGCCACCGCACGGGGCTATGTGATCCCCGCACAAAATGGCCTGCTGCGCCGCATCGCCTGTATACACTCTGCCGAGGAGACACGGGACGAGCTCGACGCCATGGTGGACTGCGGCTGTACCGTGGTGGACGTCATCGTGGAGCACCCGGTCTACGGGCAGCTTACCGCTCCCCTGCACCTGTCCAGCCGTCTGGACGTGGATCAGTTCATGAAGCGCATGGACGGGGCCGCCCCCCTGTCCCAGCTCACCGGCGGCGTGCATCTGCACACCCTCTCCTGCCCGGACGAGACCGCCTATGAGCATCTGCTGCAGCTTCTGCGCCAGCGAGGCTTTCTGGTGGAGTGACCACCGACCCTAAAAGAACGACCATTTCCCCTTTTCCCGGCGGAGGCCCTCCCTCCGCCGGGAATTTTTCTGTTGACAAATGGAAAAGAGCCGCTATAATATTTGAAAGTGGTCATGTGTCAAGACACCAAAGTTTACCAATAAGAGAGGGACACTCATGAACAAATTCAAAGCATTTCTGGCCCGGAAGAACATCGCATTCTCCGCCAAGCGCTACTTTATCGACGCCATGGGAGCTATGGCGCAGGGTCTCTTCTGCACCCTGCTGGTGGGGACCATCCTCAACACTCTGGGGACGCAGCTGCACATCGGCTTCCTGACGGAGAGCATCGTCACCATCGGCAAGGGCGAGGGGGCCGTGGCCTACACCATCGGCAGCCTGTGCTCCGCCATGGTGGGCCCCGGCATGGCGGTAGCCATCGGCCGGGCGCTGGAGGCCCCGCCGCTGGTGCTGTTCTCCCTGATCCCCGTGGGCTTCGCCACCAACTCCATGGGCGGAGCCGGCGGCCCGCTGGCGGTGCTGTTCGTCACCATTCTGGCCGCCGAGCTGGGTAAGGCCGTCAGTAAGGAGACTAAGATCGACATTCTGGTGACGCCCATCGTCACGGTGCTGGCGGGTATCGGCTTCGCCGCCCTCATTGCCGCCCCGGTGGGCAAGGCTGCCTCCGCCGTGGGGCAGGCCATCATGTGGGCCACGGAGCTCCAGCCCTTCTTCATGGGCATCATCGTCTCCGTGGTCATCGGCGTGGCCCTGACCCTTCCCATCTCCTCCGCCGCCATCTGTCTGGCGCTGGGCCTGACGGGTCTGGCCGGCGGCGCCGCCGTGGCAGGCTGCTGCGCCCAGATGATCGGCTTCGCCGTCATGAGCTTCCCGGAGAACCGCTGGGGCGGTCTGGCGGCGCAGGGACTTGGCACCAGTATGCTGCAAATGGGCAACATCGTCCGCAATCCCCGTGTCTGGATCCCCCCCACGCTGGCCGCCGCCGTCACCGGCCCCATCGCTACCTGCGTCTTTGAGCTGCAAATGAACGGTCCCGCCGTGTCCAGCGGCATGGGCACCTGCGGGCTGGTGGGGCAGATCGGCGTATATACCGGCTGGGTCAGCGACGTGGCCGCCGGACTGAAGCCCGGCATCGGCGCCATGGACTGGCTGGGGCTGGTGCTGATCTCCTTCGTGTTGCCGGCGGTGCTGACGTGGCTGTTCGCCATGCCTCTGCGGAAGTGGGGCTGGATCAAGCCCGGCGACCTGAAGCTGGATCTGTAAGTCTTTCGTCTAAAAAAAGATGGCCTGCGGCATCGCCGCAGGCCATCTTTTATCATTCTGTCAAAACCGCAGCAGCAGCTCCCGTGCGATCTCCTGTCCCTGCCGCAGATAGATGCGGGGTACCCGCTTGCTGACGGCGCAGGTCAGCTCATAGGGGATGGTTCCCGCCTGCTCCGCCATATCGTTGACGGAGTTGTCCGGCCCGAAGATCTCCACCTCGTCCCCCACGTCCACGCTGGGCCGATCCGTCAGATCGATCATGCACATATCCATGCAGATGCGTCCCCGCTGGGGGGCAGGCCCCTCCGCCGTCATCATCTGCCACCGGTCGGACAGGCACCGGAAAAATCCGTCGGCGTAGCCGTAAGGCACCACGCCCATGCGGGTGGTGCGGTCCGTGACGAACCGCCGCCCATAGCTGACGGAGGTCCCCGGCTCATAGACCTTGATGGTGCTGACGGTGGTTTTCAGGGTCATCACCGGCCGCAGACCAAGCTGCCCGGCAAATTCACCGCAGCCATACAGCAGCAGCCCCGGCCGCACCATATCCAGATACGTCTCCGGCCACCGGGCCACCGCCCCGGTGTTGGCGCAGTGCCGCAGGGGGAACCTCCGTCCCAGCCGCTGCTCCACCGCCCCGATGACCCGGCAGAACAGGTCGAACTGCCCCCGTGTATAGGCGTCGCTCTCCGCATCCGCCTCATCGGACACAGCGAAATGGGTGAAGATACCCTCCGCCTCCAGTCCCGGCAGGGTGCAGGCAGCACAGATGCCCGCCACCCCCGTCTCGAAGTGGTCACCTCCGCACAGGAAGCCCAGCCGGGACATCCCGGTATCCACCTTGATGTGGATCTTCAGCGTGCCGCCGCAGCGCACCGCCTCGGCGCTGTACTCCAGTGCCTTGGCTTCGCAGGTCACCGCCTGCGTGATGTGGTAGCGCAGCAGCTCCTCCACCCGCTCCGGCGGCGTATGGCCCAGAATCAGAATGGGCATATGGATACCCCCGGCCCGCAGCTCCATGGCCTCGTCCAGACTGGACACCGCCAGATAGTCCGCCCCCAGCTCCTCCAGCACCCGGGACACCTGCACCGACCCGTGGCCATAGGCGTCCGCCTTCACCACGCCCACGAACCTTGTCCCCGTCCGCCGCCGCAGTGTTTGATAATTATGCGCCAGCGCATCCAGATCGATCTCCGCCCAGGTGCGCTTCAGTGTGGATTCCATGTCCGTTCCTCCTCTGCCCCGCAGGGCCAGATATCTTGCCTCTCATGATACTACATCCCGCCGGAAAAATCTATGGGCAGAACACCGAAAAGCGGGGACGGTCTCCCATCCCCGCCGCCGTTACTTCCTCCGGCAGGCCGCTGCCACCAGTCCGCCCAGCGTCACCAGCGCCAGTACGTTGGGCAGCACCATCAGCTGGTTGAATAGATCCGCCAGCTCCCATACCAAGTCGTTGGACAGGCACGAGCCCAGAAAGATGAACCCGATGGCCAGCACCGAATACACCCCCACGGCCTTCTCCCCCAGCAGCCACGATACGTTGAGCCGCCCGAAGAAGTTCCAGCTGAGGATGGTGGAAAAGGCGAAGAACAGCAGGCACACCGCCACGAACATACTGCCTGCCCGGCTGCCCAGCACCGTACCGAAGGCCATCTGCGCCATGTTGGCCTTGCTGACTCCCTCCGCCGTCCCGGCGGAGAGGATGCCGTTTCCTGCATACAGGGTGGAGATCACCACCAGCGCCGTCATGGTCAGCACCACGAAGGTATCGATGAACACCCCCGTCATGGCCACCACGCCCTGCTCGTGGGGATGCTTCACCTTGGCCATGGCGTGGGCGTGAGGCGTGGAGCCCATGCCCGCCTCATTGGAGAACAGCCCCCGCTTGACCCCCTGACTGACGGCCATTTTCAGGGCATAGCCCAAGCTGCCGCCGATGATGGCGTTGGGGACGAAGGCGTAGCGGAAGATCATCCCCACCGCCTCCGGCAGGTACCGGACCCGGCACACCAGCACCACAAGTCCCCCCAGCAGGTACAGCGCCGCCATGATTGGCACCAGCTTCTCCGTGACTCCGGCGATGCGCTGGATACCTCCCAGAAACACCACCGCCGCCAGCACCGCCACCACGATGCCCACCGCCCACGACGGCACACCGAAGGCGGCAGCGCAGGTCTCCCCGATGGAGTTGGACTGCACCATGCACCCCATGAAGCCCAGCGCCAGAATCAGCGCCACGGCGAAAAAGCCCGCTAAAAACGTGCCGAATCTCCCAGGAAAGGCCCGCTTGATGTAGTACACCGGCCCGCCGCTGACGCTGCCGTCCTCGGCCACCCGGCGGGTCTCCTGCGCCAACACCGCCTCGGCGTAGATGGTGGCCATGCCGAAAAAGGCGATGATCCACATCCAGAAGATGGCCCCCGGCCCGCCCAGCAGGATGGCACCGCAGGCGCCAATGATGTTGCCGGTACCCACCTGAGCGGCGATGGCGGTGGTCAGGGCCTGAAAGGAGGACAGGCCCCCCTTCTGCCTGCCGCCCTGCATATTGAACTCCCCGAACACCGCCCGCATCCCCTCACCGAAGCACCGCACCTGCACAAATCGGGTACGGACGGAGAAATACAGGCCCGTGCCAATGAGCAGGAACACCAGAATATAATCCGACAGATAAAAGTTAATGCGCTGTACCAACTGCAATACCGCTTCCATAGTGTGTCTCCTCCCTGCCCCCTGTAAAAAAAGGAGCCGCCGGCCTGCGCCAGCGACTCCGGAGAAACCACCGCTCACCGCCCTGCGGGCGGCCCGGTCGCTCTGTCCTTTTGCCTGAGAGATTCGGCCCGTGGGCCTTGCACCTTCGGCACTCACTGTCGTGAGTTTCTCCAGAGTCCCCTCCCCGGCCAGTCTCCTTGGATTCTGTCCGTTTCTTGGGGGCATATGTTTTTGTTGGAGGTACTATACCACAGATGGCCGGCGGATACAAGCCCTATCTGCAAAAATTTTTCCCGTCATCACTTCAGTCGCTGCCACCGGCCCTCCCGCAGGGTCCCTGCCGTTACGGGACAGTCCAGCACCGCTGCCAGCCGCCGGGCCAGCGGCCACTCCTCCGCCCGGTCCACCTGATTCAGAAACACCCGGTCGTGGAGGCACTCCAGACGCACCACACGGGCCGCCAGCTCCGGCGTTACCTCCTGATCCTCCGTGGCGCCCGCCAGCCGGGCATACAGCTCCGGCCGATGGGCCATGCGGCTGATGGGCTTACCGAAGCCGTCGGCCCCCATCACCAGCACCGTAGCCTGCCGCTCCTCCGGCAGCACCGGCTCCCAGTCGGCATGGGCCTTGAAGGGCCGCCCCGCCGAGCCGTCGGCCTCCACCAGCACGAAATCCGCCATGGTCTCCCAGCCATCTATGGCCGGAGCCGTCAGCTTTCCCTGCTCCATAGGAGTCCCGGCGCAGGCGATGCCCCGGCGGCGCAGCTCCTCCCGCAGCGTCCCCTCCTCCGTGCAGACCCTCAGATGCGCCGGGGGCCATATCTTGGTGGTGGTACACACCAGCACCGTCCCCTGCTGCCGCAGCTCCGACGCCAGATGATACATCAGCGTGGTCTTGCCGCCGCCGCCGATAAGCGCCGTCAGTCCCGGCCCGATCTCCAGCAGTTCCCGCAGTTCCATCCCGTGATCCGCCCCTTTCGTATCCGTTTTTCCCAATATACCACACTTTCCCGAAAAAAACGAGGCCCCTTCTGTGAAAATCCTCCCGCTTCCCCGGCATTTTTCCGCAGGATCACTATATTTTGTGCTTTCTTTTCTCTGTAATATCCCTTATCTTGTGTCGATTGTGAAGTATTGCCAAAATTTCCTCTGGATTTTTGGCGCTGGTTTTCGTCTATATTTTGGCTCTCCCCCTTGCATCACCACCATATATAGTGTATGATATCAGTGTTCGCATTCATAGCCGCCCTGTGGCGACTTTTCATATGGCAAGGAGGAGAAAGAGAATGAAGATCATCAAGCGCAACGGCTCCGAGGTGGCCTTTGACATCACCAAGATCATTGTGGCCATCACCAAGGCCAACGAGGACGTGGACGAGGCCGACCGCATGACCCCGGTGCAGATCCGCCGCATCGCTGAGTCCGTGGAGCTGCAATGTCAGAAAATGAACCGTGCCGCCACCGTAGAGGAGATCCAGGACATGGTGGAGCACCACATCATGGCCCACGGGGCCTTTGAGGTGGCCAAGCACTACATTACCTACCGCTACACCCGCTCTCTGGTGCGCCGCTCCAACACCACCGACGACAAGATCCTCTCCCTCATCGAGTGCAACAACGAGGAGGCCAAGCAGGAGAACTCCAATAAGAACCCGGTGGTGAACTCCACCCAGCGGGACTACATGGCCGGCGAGGTGAGCCGTGACATCACCAACCGCCTGCTGCTGCCCCGTGAGATCGTGGAGGCTCACGAGGAGGGCATCATCCACTTCCACGACACGGATTATTATGCCCAGCATATGCACAACTGCGATCTGGTGAATCTGGAGGATATGCTGCAAAACGGCACCGTCATCACCGGTACCCTCATCGAGCGGCCCCACAGCTTCGCCACCGCCTGCAACATCGCCACCCAGATCGTGGCCCAGGTGGCCAGCAACCAGTATGGCGGCCAGTCCATCAGTCTGACCCATCTGGCCCCCTTCGTGGAGGTCAGCCGCCAGAAGATCCGCAGGATCGTTCAGGCGGAGATGGACTCCATTGGCTTCGACCCCGGCGAGGAGAAGATCCACGAGCTGGTGGAGACCCGCCTGCGGGAGGAGATCCGCCGCGGCGTACAGACCATCCAGTATCAGGTGGTGACGCTGCTGACCACCAACGGACAGGCCCCCTTCATCACCGTGTTCATGTACCTCAACGAGGCCCACGACGAGCGGGAGAAGAAGGACCTTGCCATGATCGTAGAGGAAATGCTCCTCCAGCGGTATCAGGGCGTCAAGAATGAGCAAGGTGTGTGGGTCACCCCCGCCTTCCCCAAGCTGATCTATGTGCTGGAGGAGGACAACATCCACGAGGACGCCCCCTATTGGTACCTGACGGAGCTGGCGGCCAAATGTACCGCCCGGCGCATGGTGCCGGACTACATCTCCGAGAAGAAGATGAAGGAACTCAAGGGTGACGTGTATACCTGCATGGGCTGCCGTTCCTTCCTGACCCCCGACCGCTTCACCGACGCCGGGGTGGGCAACATCGCCAACGCCGGGAATTATGAGCCCGGCAAGCACAAATACTACGGTCGGTTCAATCAGGGCGTGGTCACCATCAACCTACCGGACGTGGCCCTGTCCTCCGGCGGCAACATCGAGAAATTCTGGAAGATCTTCGACGAGCGGCTGGAGCTGTGCCACCGTGCGCTGCGCTGCCGCCACGAGCGCCTGAAGGGTACCACCTCCGACGCAGCTCCCATCCTGTGGCAGTACGGCGCTCTGGCCCGCCTGAAAAAGGGCGAGGTCATCGATAAGCTGCTCTACGGCGGCTACTCCACCATTTCGTTGGGCTATGCAGGCCTGTATGAGTGCGTCAAGTTCATGACCGGCAAGAGCCACACCGACCCCTCCGCCACCCCCTTTGCCCTGTCCATCATGCAAAAGATGAACGACAAGTGCAAGGAGTGGAAGAACGCCGAGGACATTGACTACTCCCTCTACGGCACGCCGCTGGAGTCCACCACCTACAAGTTCGCCAAGTGCCTGCAAAAGCGCTTCGGCGTCATCGAGGGCATCACCGACAAGGGCTACATCACCAACAGCTACCACGTCCACGTCACCGAACCCATTGACGCCTTCACCAAGCTGGAGTTCGAGGCCCAGTTCCAGCACCTGTCCCCCGGCGGCGCCATCAGCTATGTGGAGGTGCCGGATATGCAGAACAACATCCCCGCCGTGCTGGAGGTCATGAAGTTCATCTATGACCATATCATCTACGCCGAGCTGAACACCAAGAGCGACTATTGTCAGGTCTGCGGCTGGGACGGCGAGATCAGCGTGGTGGAGGAGGACGGCAAGCTCATCTGGAAATGCCCCCAGTGCGGCAACACCGATCAGGATAAGATGAACGTGGCCCGCCGCACCTGCGGCTACATCGGCACCCAGTTCTGGAATCAGGGCCGCACGCAGGAGATCAAGGACCGGGTCCTTCACCTGTAAGCCCCCATTTCCCCGCGACATCTTACCGAAAAGAGACCATGTCATGTACTACGGAGCCCTGAAAAAATGTGATATCGCCAACGGAGCCGGGGTGCGGGTGACGTTGTTCGTCTCCGGCTGCACCAACCACTGCCCCGACTGCTTCCAGCCCCAGACCTGGGACTTCCGCTACGGCCGGCCCTTCACCCACGAGACGGAGACGGAGATCTTCCGGGAGCTGGACAAGCCCTTCATCAGCGGACTGACGGTGCTGGGTGGCGAGCCCTTCGAGCCCCGGAACCAGCGGGACCTGCTGCCCTTCCTGCGGGAGGTCCGCCGCCGCTATCCCCGGAAGAATATCTGGTGCTTCACCGGCTTCCGGCTGGAGGATGAGCTGCTGCAGGATGGCTCCTACCCCCGCTGCGAGGTGACAGACGACCTCCTGCGCTGCATCGATATTCTGGTAGACGGCCGCTTCCTCCGGGAGGAAAAGGACATCTCCCTCCAGTTCCGTGGCAGCCGCAACCAGCGCATCATCGATCTGCCTCGAACCCTCTCCTCCGACCGCATTGTCCTCTGGGATCAGCTGCGCCGATAGTCCCTCTCCACACATCCCTTATATCTCCTCCTGAAGGGGGCGACCTTCTACCAGAGGCCGCCCCCTTATTTTTATACCCTATATACAATTTTCTGCATTTTCTACAAAAATTTTTAATTTATTTTATTTTTATATTGCACATTGCTTGTTCCTATGCTATGATGAAGCCATCAACTTAAAGAAAGGATAATGGCTATGAAAAAGTGCATCAACATATTGCTGTATGCCGCCTTCTTTGGCATCTTAGCAGCGCAGAGACCCATACAGGAATACTCCACGATACACTTCAACATATACCCTATTGCGACTTACTACATATTGTCCGTGATTTTGGGCACACTGATCCTTCTGATCCGTCCCAAATTGGTGTCTCCGAATCTCCCGCTCCCGGACCTGCTGCTGCAAATCGCTTTTATCGTGGTCACAACTGCACTGTTTATCTGGAAGTTCGGCTCGATTCGTTTCCTCGTACTGGCTCTGCTGACGGAGGATGTCTATACCCTCATCGCCCTGCTGGTCCGCAAGCGCCGCCGCACCCCGCCGGAGGAGCCGATCTCCGGTTGACTTTTTCGGCGCCATCCTGTACAATAGACCCTGCGAGTAGGCCAGACAGTTGCGGGAACAAGGCGAAAGCCTGTTCATGAGGAAAGTCCGGGCTCCACAGGGCAAGGATAACGGGTAACGCCCGCCGAAGGCGACTTCAGGAAAAGTGCAACAGAGATATACCGCCTCTTCGGAGGTAAGGGTGGAAAGGCGAGGTAAGAGCTCACCCATCGGCTCGAGAGTGTCCGATG